>OGYU01001850.1_pt1 | contig 14431 bp, 9 predicted proteins | sample 1576581 | NCBI WGS metagenome assembly OGYU01 (sample SAMEA3541547, study PRJEB24748) | human gut metagenome | biome: human gut; feature: human-associated habitat; material: faeces | place: China | collected 2012 | reverse complement strand
GCACCGGAACCGTCATTGTTCTACGTGAAAGCGTTCATAGAAAGGATGATTGAACTTGCCCGCCATCAGAATCCGTGTGACACCATTTGTTTCCACACGGAGATTTCTCCTGCGGACTTAATTCTGTATGCGGATGAAAACCTAATCGCCCAGGTGGTTATCAATCTTCTGAAGAATGCCATCCAGGCAATCGGCAGCCAGCCGGATGGTAGAATCGAGCTTCGGGCTTATTGCAATGATATGGAAGAAATATGGATCGAGATCAAAAACAACGGTCCTGAAATCCCGTCGGAAATAGCAGAGCATATCTTTATTCCTTTCTTCACCACCAAAGAAAATGGTAGCGGAATCGGACTTAGTATTTCACGACAGATCATGCGTCTTTCAGGCGGGAGTCTCACTTTGCTGCGGGAGAAAGAAACAACGTTTATTTTAAAATTCAAATAACTATTGATATATGATACCTGCACTCGTCAACAATCCCTTATTCCGGGGGATCACTCTGGAAAGACTTTTTGCCGATCTGGAAGAGATCAGTTTCCATACACGTTCTTATAAGAAAGGAGAAATCCTGGCTCAACAGGGAGCTGTGTGTAATCGCCTCGTCATCCTGACCAAAGGAAGCGTGCGTGGAGAGATGATTGATTATTCGGGGCGTCTTATCAAAGTGGAGGACATCGCTGCTCCAAGAGCGATTGCCCCTCTGTTTCTGTTCGGTGAGGAGAACCGCTATCCGGTGGAAGTGACTGCCAATGAACCGACAGAGGTTATCGAACTTCCTAAATCAAGTGTATTGAGTTTATTCCGTAAGAACGAGCAGTTTTTGGAAAACTATATGAATCTTTCTGCCAATTATGCACGGACTTTATCGGATAAACTTTTCTTTATGTCGTTTAAAACGATTCGTCAGAAACTTGCTTCGTACCTGCTCCGATTATATAAACAGCAGCAACAGACGCATATCACCCTCGACCGTTCACAACAGGAATTGAGTGATTACTTCGGGGTATCCCGTCCTTCCCTCGCCCGTGAACTGGCGCACATGCAGGAAGATGGATTATTGATAGCCGATCGCAAGCATATCACTATTTTACAGAAAGAAGAACTGGTACGGCTTATCCAATAATAGGAACTGTTTTAAGGATTTATGAATTGAATAATGAGTGTTTTAGATAAAAAATATTCATTGTTGTAACATTGGTTACAGAATCAGCTGAAACCTTTCCTCTACTTTTGCGTTCAATAAATAAAATATTGGACTAATTAAAAACGTAAAAGTTATGAGTATGTTCTGTTATCAATGTCAAGAAACCGCAATGGGTACCGGCTGTACCTTGAAAGGTGTGTGCGGTAAAACGTCTGAAGTGGCTAACCTGCAAGATTTACTACTCTTCGTAGTACGTGGAATTGCTGTCTACAACGAACATCTGCGTAAAGATGGACATCCTTCCGAACAAGCAGACAAATTTATCTATGATGCTTTGTTCATTACCATCACCAACGCCAATTTTGATAAAGTGGCTATCACTGAAAAAATAAAAGAAGGACTGAAACTGAAAAAAGAACTTGCCAACAAGGTAAAGATCGAAAATGCTCCCGACGAATGTCTTTGGAATGGAAGCGAAGATGAGTTTGAAGAGAAATCAAAAACTGTCGGTGTGCTTCGCACTTCCAACGAGGATATCCGCTCACTGAAAGAACTTGTACACTATGGCCTGAAAGGAATGGCTGCCTACGTAGAGCATGCGCATAACCCTTTTCTGGACCCTCCCAAGCAATCGGCAGCCAGCGCCATCAAGCAATTGCATGAACACGGCATTGAAATCAAGATTCTGTCTGGCGACAATGATGCGGTTGTTCGCACCATCGCCCGCCAAGTGGGTATCCGCACCGACAATGCCCTGACAGGCCCCATTTTCGAAACGATGAGTGAAGAGGAAAAAATGAAAGCAGTCAACCAGACGACCGTATTTTCCAAACTTACTCCGATACAGAAAACGGAAATCATCACCCTGCTTCAGGCGCAACAGCACACAGTAGGCTTCTTAGGCGACGGAATCAATGATGCCGCAGCGTTGCGTCAGTCAGACATCGGTATCTCGGTAGATTCTGCAGTGGACATTGCCAAAGAAAGTGCCGACATTATCCTGCTGGAGAAAAGTCTGATGGTACTGGAAGACGGTGTACTGGAAGGACGAAAAACATTTGGCAACATCACCAAATACATCAAAATGACAGCCAGTTCCAACTTCGGAAACATGTTCAGTGTAATGGCAGCCAGTGCATTCCTTCCCTTCCTGCCCATGCTCCCCATCCACCTGCTGATTCAAAATCTGCTGTACGATATTTCGCAGACCACGATTCCGTTCGACCGGATGGATGCAGAATACCTCCGGAAGCCACGTAAATGGGATGCCTCCGATTTGAGCCGCTTCATGATATTCATCGGCCCCATCAGTTCCATTTTCGACATCGTTACCTATCTGGTGATGTGGTATGCTTTCGGATGCCAAAGCATGGAACATCAGACGCTGTTCCAATCCGGATGGTTTATCGAAGGCTTGCTGTCGCAGACCCTGATTGTGCACATGATACGTACCCGGAAACTCCCCTTCATACAAAGCTGTGCCTCCTGGCAAGTAACCGGACTTACCCTGCTGATTATGGCCATCGGTATCCTGCTGCCTTTCACCCCGTTTGGAAGCTCTATCGGACTGGAAGCACTGCCATTAAGCTATTTCCCCTGGCTCTTCGGTATCCTGTTGTCCTACTGCATACTGACTCAATTAATTAAGAACTGGTATATTCATCGTTTTACCAAATGGTTATGACAAAATTCATGAAATTGTTCCTGTCCTTCGCCGTAGTGTCCTGTCACTGCGGCCTGGCTCAGGAGTTTCAAGTAAGCTACACCACAGAACTACAAAGCGATTTCAAGCAAGGAAGTAACTGGGTTAATCTGCTGAGACTGGATTTCACTCATTCATTAGGCAAACACACGACATTACAAGCCGCCACCATCAGTACAGCCAGAACCCGCACCGAATCACTGGCTGATGATTTTCAGACCTTTTCCAACATTGAAGAAGAAAACCATCCGCTTGCCCTCGCTACATTGGGCGTCCAGCAACAGTTTGGTCATTCCTCGCTCTTTTTGGGCATCCGGAACTTGAATGAAGACTATTTCACTTCCCCTGCCACCTCGTTATTCACCAACAGTTCATGTGGTATCTTCCCTACCTTGTCCGCCGATTACCAAATAGCCAATTATCCGGTAGCTTCCGTCGGACTGCATTATGAATTGCAATTCACACGATGGTCCTTACAAGCATCGGTATACAACGGAAAAGGTTACTACCGGTTTGCCGAAAAAGAAAACGTATTCCGGTTCTGCCCGCAGCAAGACGGAATACTCAGTGTCACTTCACTAAACTATCAGCACCATGACAGCAATTATCATGTGGGCTTTGCTCTACATAGCAGCATGTATATGGACTATGAAGAGGGAACTCCAGAAAAGACAGAAAAAGAAAGGAGAAAAATAATTTGGGGATATGCAGAGCAACGTCTTGCTCCCGGTCTGCATGCACTCCTGCAAGGTTCATTCCAGTCTGGTGCCTCCAGAGGATGCAAAAGTTATGCCGGCGCAGGTCTCACCTGGCAATGTGGAAAAACAGAAGGCGGACTGTTCACCGACTACGCCCGATTTTCCCCTTCATACGAATGGGCCAGTGAATTTACATGGAAAATCCCCTGTTCAGGCAACGGATTTATACAACCCACCTTACATTTCATTCAGCAAGCAGGAGCACGCTATCTGATTGGCTTATTGCGCTTCAGCTATGTGCTCCCGACTACCTGACATTTATTATTTTACGACAAATTCATCAGTAAACAAGAAACCGCCGGCCTCAGGATTGATATCAGCCTGCACGCGTACGTAACGAGCCTCACAGCTACCTGTCCAGTCATACGTCTGAATGGTCAACTGTTCGTCCGTAATGGGCAGTGTAGTAGTGATGGTTTTCAAAAGTGTATATTCTTTTCCATCGTTTGAAATCAGGAAGCTGACTTTCTGCGGGAGGAACACACCCGGACCTCTCAACTGCATGAAATCAATGGAAAGCTGCTGAATAGGTTGTGATTTTTCCAAATCCACAATCACATCGGCCCCTTTTCCAAGGAATCCCTGCCAGCGCTGGTCGGTATATACCCAACCACCATGTATGCCGTTAGTCAATGCCGATTCTCCTCCTGCCGGATAAGAGTCCGAATAAGGACGTACATATTCCACCTTCTTCCCCTTTGCCAGATGATTATCCACGCTCAATGCTACCGGACGGTTTCCTACCTCATTTTGCAAGTCAAAAGTATGGTAGCCCATTGAGTTCAGCACCTTTACTTCCTGCAAAGCCTCTGCATGGAAACGTTTCCAGTCTTTCTGCTCCGGATTTGTCCAGGCAACTTCAGCCAAAGCCAGCAAACGAGGATAAATCATATATTCAGCATGCTCGGGTGTCGGTATATATTCCGTCCACACATTTCCCTGTACACCCCACACGCAATCCAGTTTATCAGCGGGGAAAGCCTCCGTCACCGGTTCGTATGAATAAACCTTTTCCAGTGGGAGGTATCCTCCGATGGCTTCCGGCTGCGTGCGCGGTGCATCCTGGTAGCTGTCAAAATAGCAATATGCTCCCGGTGACAAGATGGTACGCAATCCTCTTTTTACAGATTCCGCACCTTTATCTTCTCCACGCCACACTGTTACGGCAGAAGTTTCATCCAGTTCACCTGTCAGAATCTCATCCCAGCCAATCATCTTGCGGCCGTTCTCTTTCAAAAACTTCTCAATTCTGGATACAAGATATTCCTGCAATTCACCTTCTTCCTTCATTCCCTCTGCTTTCATGAGTGCCTGACAGTCGGGACATTGTTTCCAATGATTGGTACTTGCCTCATCTCCACCAATATGAATGTATTCTGAAGGGAACAACTCCATCACTTCTTTCAATACATTGGTCAGGAACTCATAAGTCAATTCCTTTCCCGGACAAAACTCTCCACCAGGTTTCAAATCCCCTCCACAAGCCAGTTGCGGAAGAGCGGCCAATACTTCTTCCGAGTGAGCCGGCATTTCAATTTCCGGAATCACCGTGATATGACGCTGACGGGCATATTCTACGATTTCCTTCACATCTTCCTGCGTATAATATCCTCCGGAAGCTCCAAGAGCATCTTGTCTGCAATACGTACGTCCGCCGTTCCACCAGCTTTTCCAGTCTGGGAAAGGACGATAGGCCGTTTCACGCGTCAGTTCCGGATATTTCTTGATTTCAATTCTCCATCCGGCTCCATCCGTCAAGTGCCAATGGAAGCGGTTCAGCTTATACCGTGCCAGTGCATCAATCTGTTTCTTGACAAATTCTTTTGTATAGAAATGACGTGACACATCCAGGTGCATGCCTCGATACGAAAAGCGGGGAGCATCTTCTATCGTCACTTCAGGAAGCCGATACGTACCATTTCCACTCTCACGCGCCAGCTGCACAATAGACTGAAAAGCATAAAACAGCCCCGAAGCTGAAGTAGCCTCAGCCTGAATACCTTTTTTTGTCACTTTCAAACGATAAGCTTCTTCTTTCATCTTCGCATTTTCCGGACTGACAAGTTTAAAAGTAATGTCAGCCTTTCCTTTCTTCTTATAAGTCAGCGACAAAGGAGAGTTACTCACATAAGATACAAAATCGTCTTTATCAGTTCCTGTCAGATTACATGAGAAAGAAGCCTGTGTACGAAGCACAAAATGACCGTCCCCACACACCATCTGCTGAGGATTAGGAATCACATACGTGTCAGATACCGAAGAAGCCATGGCAGAAAAAGCCATTGCCACACAGAAATAAAGGAATAACAAGGATTTCATCTTATCAATTATTTTAGGATACATAATAATAAGAAATTACCCAAGCTTACGATTTCAATGTATGCTTGGGTAAACTTCTTGAATGTAAATATATAAATTTATTATCAGATCATCATAAAATTAAAACTAAAATTTTACCAACCAGGATTTTGCTTGATATTAGGTGCCTTACCAATTTCATCTGTTGGTATTGGTGACAAGTAGTGTTTTGGATCCTCAAATATCGGAGTAGGACTCTGACCCACATAACGTTTTTCATAAATGGTTAAAGCTCCATCCTTATTAACACCCACTGTTTCTTTTAAAGCAGCCATATCTTTCTCTGAATATCCAGCTCCTTCTATTATAATACCCAAACGTGGAGCAGTCAATAAATTACCACATCTCCAACGACGAATATCATCATAACGTACTCCTTCTGCAAACATTTCAATACGACGTTCACGACGAATTTCTCGAATCAACTTTGCATTATCTCCAGAAACATTAGGATAAGCAGCTGCAATTACAGGATCATCAAATGGTACAGCCAATTCTAACTTTTTATTAAATCCTACACGCTTGCGCAACTTATTGATAGTCTCATCCAAGTCAGTCTGAGTTATAGTCCCCAATTCTGCTGCAGCTTCAGCACGAATCAACATAATTTCACCTAAACGAAAAACTGGAGCATCTTCTGTACCCTGATAATGAGAAGCACTATACTCTGCCGCATTATAAAATTTTACAATCGGATATCCCGTAGCACATCTACTAGGATTGCCCGTATTAGTTACAGAAGCAATATTAGGAGCCATTCCACCCATGTAATAACAATGATCTACATCATTTACATCTGGAGTTGCGGTTGTCTGAAGCATACGCGGATCACGATTAGCTAGTTCAGCAATTAGCGTAGTATGCTGTGTATGTCCCGGACACTGACATAAAGAGATAGGCAAACCCGTATTTGCACATAAGTAAGAATCAGCACAATTCTTGCTCATACCAAGAGGAGTTTCACCAACAAAAATCTGACGAGTCAAATTATTACCTTTATCTATTTCTGGATTATACGCTTTTGATAAAATCACTTCAGGATTATTAGCTTGATCAGCTAAACAGAACAATTCATGATATGCCGTTGCTGGACTAGAACCTTGGTATAAAGAATATCCATATTCAGGTTTCATTAATTCACATGCTGCATTATAAGCTTCCTTCAAGAATTTATCAGGATTTTCAAGTCCATGATATTTACGCCAGGTTCCTTCAAACAAACACATACGAGCCTTTAAAGCCAATGCTGCATCCTTACTAATCACTGTCACATCGGTCTTCTTTGGCAACCAGCTGATTGCCTGATCAATATCTCTCAACATATTATCCATTACTAGGATTCGGGAATCACGCGCTTTATACATTTCCTCATCACCCGGATTCATTACATTTTCAAACCAAGGAACATCCCCATAGGCTTTTACTTTATTAAAATAATCCCAAGTCTTAAAGAAAAGTATCATCCCTGCATATTTCTGTTTTACCTCCTCACTTTCTGGAGATTTTTCATAATTTGCCAAGAAATCATTACAAGCACGAATATTCTCCCACTTCCATTGAGTATCACTTGCGCTAGAAGGTACCGTAGCCAGACCAAAGCTTGTTCCATTACGTTCCCAGGGCAACACATCATCACCAGTGAAATCTTCGCCTAACATTCCCCAATCATAACTCTTTGGAGCTCCATATCCAACGATTAATTTGGGATAAAAATCATTACAATATTGTTCCAATGCAGTTGCATTTGCAGTTGTAAAAAACTGATCTTTTCCAATAGCATCCAATGGTTCTCTATCCAAGAAATTACAACTAGACAGCGCCACTGTAAATAAACATCCGGTTAATATAGATATTTTTTTCATACTTATAATTCTTTTAGAACGTTAGATTAATACCAAATGAATAAGAACGGCAGAACGGATAGCTCTTCATATCCGAATTTAATGTACCTACCATTCCATCAGAAGACTTCTGATAAGTATTTCCTGTCATATCTGGATCTACATACTTATATAAACCAGTAGCTTCCCACAAATTCTGACCACTGAAGAAAATCTTCAATTGAGAAATACCTACAGGTTCCAACCATTTTTTCGGAAGTGTATATCCAATAGTCAAGTCACGCAAGCGTATATAAGATGCATTTTGCAGATATTTTGTTTGCGTTTTACGGCTTCGGTCACTATTAAACAAAGGTACAGGATAATATGCATTAGGATTATCTTCAGACCATGAGTTATCTACGTGATAATCATTGATAGCACTGTTCCATACCCCACTAAATCCCCAGAACACCTCATTACCAAGCCACAAATCACGCTTCAGCACTCCTTCAAACAAAGCACGTACATCAAAATTCTTCCAACTTAATCCGAGGTTAATATTAAAACGATAACGAGGAGTTTCATTTCCAATAATAGATTTATCACCATGATTACTCAAAGTATTGATAGGACCCTTCTCACTATTACCTTCATTTACAACGTTATCACCGTTTAAGTCTGCATAACGAATATCTCCAGGGATCCATGTATTTGAAATATAAGACTGACGTTTAGACTGTTCAGCAGCTTCTGCCGCATCCATTATAAAGCCATCTGTTGTATACCCCCAGATTTCACCTAAACGCTTACCAACATAAAGATCATTCAACGTTCCGGTAGGATTGTCATACTTAGTAATAGTTGAATAACTATCAGAAAGTCCAATTCCCACATTATAATCCAATGGACTTCCAGCTACATCACTAATACGATCATTCCAATTCAATGAAAGTTCCCATCCATTGGTTCTCATACTTGCCAAATTTTCTTTACCGCCGCTTGTACCCATTGTATTAGGATAAGCTTTTGAAACCACCATATCAGTTGTATAACGAATATAATAATCGAAAGAAGCGGTCAAACGATTATTCAACAGCCCCAAGTCAAGACCAAAGTTAGCAGTTGTTACTTTTTCCCATGTCACATTATTATAAGCTAATGTAGCCGGTGTAATACCTGAAGGAATACCTCCTGCAAGCACATAATTCAAGGTTTCACTTCCAACTGTTCCTATGTAGTCAAAGTTTCCATTTGTTACCTGATTACCTAAGGATCCTACAGAAGCACGAAGTTTAAAGTTGTCAAATATTTTACGTGCCGGTTCAAAGAATTTTTCCTCAGAAACACGCCAACCTAATGAAGCTGAAGGGAAGAATCCCCACTGACTACCTGAAGCATATTTTGAAGAGCCATCATAACGTCCGTTCAATTCCACCAGGTAACGTCCTTTATAGTCATAATTCAAACGGAAGAACGCGCCCTGAACAGCCCATACAGTAGCCTCTTCAGACAATGTTTCCTTGTCTTTTGCCATATCAATAATTGGGAAATCGTTCACATACAAATTGGCTGCTACACCATACATATTACTTGTGTTTTTTCGTTCCTGGTTATAACCAGCCATTATAGAGAATGAATGATCTTTAATCTGTTTCTTATATTCTGCCCATACATTTAAAGCCTCATAAGTATCATCATACTTTCTCAATCCAGCTTTATTTGTAGGCATCTTTGCAGTTTGTGAACCATCCGGATTCAACTGATAAATAGTTTTCAAATGCTCACGCTGTGTACGGAAATAACGGTTTCCTGTATAATCTCCCTTAATTGAAAGTCCTTCCAAAGGAGTAATATTAAATGAACCAGTATACCAAATATCATCATACACATTCTTCAAACGTCCTGCTTCAGCCAAGATACCAGCATAGTTATAATTGAAGTTACTACCTTCCATAGCTGCAAAGTTCTTTCCATCCGGCAAATAAACAGGGATAAATGGGAACGAACGATATACTTCGTAATAAGGAGAACTACCCATATATGCATGTGTATTAGGCTCATCTGATTCGCTTCGATTGTATTTTGCACGGAAACCAATTTCCAGCCATTTAGTTACCTGCGAAGTAAAATTAAATGACATATTGATACGTTTATAAGTATCTGTGCCATAAGCTAACAAACCATCCTGACCTTTATAGCCGATTGAAGCATAATAAGTATTTTTTTCTGTACCACCTTGAATACTAGCGTTATGCTGTTGCATAAAAGCCGCACTCTTATAAAATTCATCAAACCAATCGGTATTTCCTGCATAAGCCCACTGACCTTTAGCTGTAAAAGCCCCTGTTTCATCCAAAAAAGCTGAAGGGCGACTTGGATCTTAGCAGTAAGCATGTACAGCATCCACCAATTCTTGACTAAAATAACCACTACCACTAGCATTTGTATTAGCTAACTGTACAGCATCAATCCATTTATCAGAAGAAATACCATCAGGAAGGCGTGACGGATCAGACCATGAGAAGTTATTATTATAATTAACTGTTACCTTTTGATCTTTCTTACCTTTCTTCGTTGTAATAAGTACCACACCAAATGCTGCACGAGCACCATATACAGCTGCAGAAGAAGCATCTTTTAACACTGATACACTTTCTATATCCTGAGGATTCAACAAAGAAATATCATTAGTTTCGACTCCATCCACCAAAATCAAAGCCGACCCACCATTTAATGATGTAATACCACGTACATTAAATGTAGCCGTTGCATTCGGATTACCACTTGGCATAGTAATATTCAGGTTTGGAATAGCACCCTGTAAACCTTGAGCCAAGTTCGCAATCGGACGATCTTCCAGCATGTCACCCTCCGTCATAGAAACGGCTCCTGTCAGATTTACTTTCTTCTGTGTTCCATAACCCACAACAACAACTTCTTCCAAAGCTTGAGAATCTTCTTTTAGAATGACAGTCAATGGCTTACCATTCCATTTTATCTCTTGAGTCTGAAAACCAATAAAAGAGATTTGAATAACATCACCAACCTTAACACCAGGCAGTGTAAAATTACCATCTAAATCTGTCACTGTACCATTTGTAGTGCCTTTCACAATAATAGAAGCACCAATCACAGTTTCACCCGTAGCATCTTTTACTACACCATTACAATTTTCCTGCTGCTGTCCAATACCTGTCAGACTTTCTGCAAAAAGCGGAACATTTACATAAAATGAACCACCTAATAACAGCATTAATGCGTTTACTAATCTAAATCTTTTTAGCATAACAACAAAATTTGATTTAAGAAACAAGGCTAGCATTGATCTTCTAATTAGAGACAAGGCTAACATTAACTTTGCAATATAAGCAAAAAGCTTAATATAACAACAAACAAACATAAACTTTTTTTTAAAAAACATATATAATTAAGATAACAAAGAACAAATCTATGATAAATTAAAAAAAAGATGATATTACATAACAGTGTCTGAATTATTAGTCCAATGCAAAAAATTAAATCCAATAAAAATAAGATCGCATGTTTTTCCGAACAAATCATCAGCAATTATGAAAAACTAGTAATTATCGTCTTCATCAAATTCTTGAAAATTCATTGAACTATTTCTGATATATAAAGAAAACACTACAGAATAGTAATTTACTTTAAAAGAAAAAACAAGCTTTCCTGCGAATACCCGCATAAAGTAAAATATAAAAATCACACAACCTGATAGTTATTCAGTACCGTTATATTCCTCTTATTAAAGTTATCTAAACGCAATATTCCCAAATCAGAAAAATCTCCTCGACATAATCCAGATATGAATTAAACATTCTTGGTCTGCTGGAAACTTATCTTCAGGCAGGTGTGAGTTGCAAACATCTGCATGAAATTAAAGAACGGGAACTGTTCATTATCTTTAGGACAACCTATACAAAAAGAGAAATGATCAGACTGTTCCACCCCATAATGGGAAAGGAGTTTGACTTCAAAATAGCGGTATTGCAACACAAAGACCAAGTGTACAGCAAAAAGGAACTGGCGCAGTTATTGGGAATGAGCAACTCCGACTTGCAACGAAAGTTCATACAGGAATTTGGAGAACCTGTTTCTGTCTGGTTACAGAAACAAAAAAACCAGAAAATACTGTCAAGGTTAAGTTATGATTCAATTTCTATCAAAGAAATTGCGCATGAGTTTGGCTTCTTGTCAGCATCCAGTTTTAATAAGTATTGCAAATGCAATTTTGGTTACAATCCCACTGAATTAAAAAAACAGATAAAAGAAAGACGAATAGAATCATCTGTTTTTCAATGTATTAAATAATAGGTAAAGCGATTGGTTTATTTGGACAACTAATTTATTTTGAATAGTCCATATCTTTGCAGCATCAAAAAAAGCAACATTCTACGAGTATATGAACTCACTGAATAGTACGCTTTTTTTGATGCTCTTTTTATTTTTTCATCTGTGTTATTCAGACAGATGAAATTCCACCTCCCTGAACTACTGCAAAAACGCAACAGGAAAACGCAATCCGCTCACGTAGAAAACAGCCGGCCCCTGTAATATCTCTGCCCGTTCTTGGCATCTCTCTTTTATCTTCTCGCATAAGCGCGTCACTCGTACAAAGATATACTAATAATTCATTCCGAAATTCCAAAGTGGAATAATATTTCCATATCCGGTCTCAATATCATCTTTTATAACATATCCCTCTTGTGCTTTGACAATCTGCTGTTGTCCTTTGCCCTTTCCGCCAATTTCGAATGTCCGCTCTCCAATTTGAAAATCAGAGACTTTGGAAGATATAATATCCTGTTTCACCCGCATCTGGTTATAAAAGAATGTTTCGCGTATATTACCGATATTGGAATTCTCTCCCCCTAATATATAAATAAGGTTGGTATTATCCAGGTATATTTTTTCCACTTTACCCAGACCTCTGATCCCTCCGGTTGCGTCCCGGACTTGTGCTATCATACCGGCTTTCTCTATATAGAGCAAATAGTCGCTCAAGTAATTGCGGCTTACTCCTATAATATCAGCAAGCTTTTGCATGACAGGTTTAAATGGAACACTTTTTGAAATAATCATCAATAACTGTTTCAGCTTTCGTCCTGTTGAGACATTCATATTTGCGTATTGGGGTATGTCATTCTCCATAGTCTGATTGATTACTTGATTCAACTCTATTTCAAAAGTGACATCTTTGCCGAATGGATAATAGCCATACACAGTCTATCCATGATTAGCATATATTTATATGCAAATATACATTAATTGCACAACAAAAGTGCAGAAAACTGCAAAATTCTGCACTTTTACAGTGCAATATGTGGAGCAAATCAAATAAAACGGATTATGCTTTCATCTGTGTTGCTCAGACAGATGAAATTCCACTTCCTTTTTTTATGCAATTGCCTACTGCCGCGGCAACGCTTTCATTAACCCTGTTCACAGCATCAACGGGAAATGACGCCAGATAAATCTGTGTCGTTTTCTCGGACGTATGCCCCAGCCCTTCGCTGATGAGAGAAATCGGTATTCCCTCATTCTTTGCTATGGTGGCCCAAGAATGGCGTGCCACATAGGTGGCAAATCTGCATTCTTTTGGAAGCCTTACTGCCTGACTTCTTCCATTTTCAAAAACTTTTGCTGTCATCATGATACGTCACCCCTTTCTTTTTCTTAATGTCAGTATATACCACGATATATATCTTAGTCAATTTTTTCTTCTTTTTTAGGAGTTTTTTATGTGCTATTACTAGCACCTAAAATCATCCCACGGTATCTTGACACTCCCCACAGCTAAAGCAGGGGGATTCTTGCTTCAACCACTACTGCATTGGCTGATACCATTCGGTATCTCAATGTCTTACACAGTGTCCACAAGCTAGATTATACTGTTCCCGTATGCCCTACGGTGCAGTTCATAGGTTCTATTGTTTTATGTTTACTATGCTGACTGCATTTGCAGTCCTTTATTCAGTATGTTGATACTTGCGTTGGTATCCCTATCATGCTTTGTATGGCACTCCGGACACTCCCATTTACGGATTGCAAGATTCTTTACAAGTGGATTTTTAAATCCACAACAGGAACATGTTTGGCTGCTTGGGTACATTGTAGGCACTTTTACAATGTCATTCCCATACCAAATAGATTTATAGGACAACATATCAAAAAACTTAGACCACGATGCAGAACCTATATGCTGTGCTAATTTGTGATTACGCATCATATTTTTTACTTTTAAATCCTCTATGCAGATAGTTTGGTTTTCTCGAATCAGCATAGTGGATTGTTTTTGTAAAAAATCGTTTCTCTGATTCGTAATCTTTTCATGTACTAAGGCAACCTTAACACGCTGTTCATTGCGATTGGTTGAACCTTTTTCTTTGCGTGACAATTTCCGTTGTTCACGTATGAGCTTACGCATTGATTTTTCAAGGTATTTAGGGTTGTATACTACTTTTCCGTTACTGTCGGAATAGAACTCTTTAATCCCCACATCAATGCCAATCTTACCACCTTTATTACTCATTGGCTGTGGTTCAAATTTCACATTCAGAACAGCAAAATATTTATTCGTCGGCAGATGAGAATACAAGCAGTAAAGAATTATATGAGATAATTG
>OGYU01001845.1_pt1 | contig 14458 bp, 20 predicted proteins | sample 1576581 | NCBI WGS metagenome assembly OGYU01 (sample SAMEA3541547, study PRJEB24748) | human gut metagenome | biome: human gut; feature: human-associated habitat; material: faeces | place: China | collected 2012 | reverse complement strand
TACTTGGCACAGAAGCGGAAAGGCATCAAAAGTCCAGTCTTTCACAAAGATCGATCTCCTGGGACGGATAGGAAATCTTGAAGATTCAAAGAATGTCGTTTCAAAGGCAGCCGAGATGATATGTCAAGAAGAAGTAGAACCGAACAAAATCGGTAAGACAGTATTGGTTATAGACGAAGCCCAGGACATGGGAACAGAAGAACACGCACTTGTAAAGGCTCTGATGACCAACAATGAAGAAATGCGTGTGATAGCAGTGGGAGACGATGACCAAAACATCTATGAATTCCGAGGTTCCGATTCTGATTATATGTACCGGCTGGCGCAAGAAACCGGAAGTACATTTGTCGAAATGACCGAGAATTACCGCAGTGCTCGCCAGCCGGTTGATTTTGCCAACGGATTCTTAAAAACTATCAATAAAAGAATAAAAAGTACACCTATCATCTCTATGAGAAAAGAGAAAGGTTGGGTGGAAGTGATACGTCATCATTCAACATATATGTATCAGCCGCTTGTCGAAAACTTACTTCAACACAAGGACAAAGGCACTTCGTGTGTACTCACCCAAACAAACGAAGAGGCTGTCATCTTGATAGCCCTCCTGCGTTCATTGATACCGGTAAAGCCGGTGTTGTTCCGCAGCCCGGAATTACCAACAACCACAGCTCCGTTTTCAGCCTCGAGCTTGCGGTCTACGAAAATGACATCGCGAAGGTGTTCAACATTGTCATAAAGTTCGTTGGTTTTTGCGACCGTGAGCTTATCATCATGTGAAACGCCCGCTATCGTGCCTTGGAACTCAAGGGTCGTTGCACTTCCAAACTTAGTTTTGAATGCCTTTGCCAAGTCGTCGGCTTGAGTCTGGGTAAGGTTCACGCCGGTAATGACGACTTTTCCGCCGGTAAACGAAGCGTGATCGGCAAGCGTTTGAGCGACTGATCCGGGCAAATATTTCTGGAAGAAATCTGTCAGGCTGGTGCTCACTTCTTGAGGAGTCGCCGAACTTAGGGCGACATAATGAAGATCCTGCTGGCCCGTGGTTCCGAGACTGTCGAAAACGTCCAAGGCGTTATTCGTCTGGATTGTCCCGGAAGAGGTCAGGCGTCCGTTTCCGAATTGGAAGCCGTTCTGGAAATTTACGCTGCCGGTATTGTTTAAATTCCCGGCAATTGTGAAGCGGTTCGTTTCCGTCCAGTTGCCGCGATTGTTCAAAGTACCGCTGCTCGAAAGGTTTCCTCGGCTGGTGAGTTTGCCGGTCATGGTCAGCGTCCCGGTATTGTTCAGGGAGCCGTACAAATTGGCATTACCGATTGTTAGGTTTCCGCTGTTGGTGGAGGAACCGTTGGACTGGTTGAAGTTGGTAACTGTCAGTGCTCCTTTATTTGTCAACGAGCCGTTAGACTTGTTCAGTGTTCCGATTCCATATGAACCGGCTGAAACTAAGACTGATCCTCCGACATGAGTAAGGACGGATAGGTTTCCGACCGAACCACCCGCCAAATTCAAACTTTGACCTACGGAAAACTTGCCTGAATCAGCACCTACGACAATTGTGTCATTATTGCCAAGAGTTCCTCCGCTGACCGTCAAGGTGCCGTTAATGTGGAAATCATTAGTCCCGCCCTGTTGAAAATATCCTCCGGCTTGAGTTACGTTGTTGAAAGTACCGTTTAAAGCATTAGGTGAGTCAAAAATGAATGTGCCTGTGTTTACGAGATTGTTGATTGAAAACGATCCGTACGTTCTTCCAGCTTGAGGACCGCCGTAGGAGACAAGGCGTCCGGAGTTGTAAACAGTCCCTCCGACATTGAGGCTTGCGTGAATTGTCGGGTCGTTACCGCTTCCTCCGTTACTGATAAGAGAAAGCTCGGAATCACTGGAAATGTTTAAGTCTTTAGAAATATTCAGAGCACTATAGATATTTCCGCCTTCGTCGCCATTGTGAGCGATGTGTACCCAAGAATTGTTGTTGATATTGAAGTTTCCGTTGACAGTCAACGTGTTACTAAGGGAGCTGAAGTATCCTGCTCCAATGGAAACACAAAGGAAAGAACCTCTGAAATTTCCGTCCCGGCCCAAGTTCCAAGTCAAATTTCCATTGATGGTATGACTATCGGCGAGTGCCGGGCCTCGGCCTTGAAAATGGAATCGGGAGTCTTTTCCCACTACATCTCCGTTGATCGTCACGAGGGCGTAAGCGGGAATCTGAGCTGCCATTAAAAGCGAAGCTGCAAGAACAGCCTTCGTTTTACCTTGACAAACAGAAGACATCGCCTCGGATACGGCAACAAAACATCCCCGTTTCCGATTCCAAACTTTTTTAAAGATTTTGTTCATAGATCCTCCTCGGGATTTATTCTTTATTCGGCTTTGGCCGTTTCTTTCGGAGTCGGTGTCAGAACCAGAGAAAGCACTTCAAAAGCAGCTATTTCTTCAATGCGGACATGAACTTCGCGCTGTCCTTTGAATTCAATGAAATCTTTCTTCGACTCAAGAGCTTTATCTTTGGGTTCTTCAGCCGGTTCTTCGGATTCACGCTTATCAAGGGCTTTTTTCAGGTCTTCAATTTGCTGGCAGTTGGTTCCCGGATCATCGACTTTGAAATCAATGACGAGATTGGTTCCGCTCTTCAGGTAAAGAGCAAGACGCTGAATAAAGATTTTTTCTGACATTGTTTTTCCTCCTTAAGGAAATGAAGTTGATTTGGGAAAGGGTTTTCGGAAACCGAAAGCCTTTTCCTAAGGAAACTGAGGAGGAAAAAGGGCGCAAAAAGCCGAACCGTCCTTAAAGAAGGAAAGTCCGCAACTTGAGATTTGTCTGTTGTTCATAACTTCGTTTTCAAAAAATCTGGCAGGACTTTTGTGCAATCTGTTACGAACAATCAAGGGAAAGTTGAGCTTTCACCGCACTTTCCTTGCGGGGCAGGACTTAAAATTGGGGTGTCCGGGACGGTTAACGTGTCCTGCCAAGAACATTAACCAACTTCTTTTTAGAAGCAGATTGCTGTCCCGGACATAAACTTTGCGACTACATATCTATGCGGTCTCTAATTGAGAGAGCAGCCAGGCCTGAAGGATTCCCAAATCTTCAGACTGTTTCTTATACGTCCGACCTTTTTTCTTTACCCGGGCCTCGTATGTAAAAATTGCTTTGAGCCCTTTGAGTCCTTGGACTTTCCGTTCGGATACCACAGAAATTTCCGCGTTTTTGATTTCTTGATTGTTGATTCTCATTGTCTGTTCTCCTTGTCTGGATGCTCTGAAAGTTACGACTTCAGGCAGATCCTAGGTTGACCTAACAATATCGGCTCCTTTTTTGGCCTCTTCTTTTTCTGAAAGCTGCTCTTTCAGTTGTCTTATCGCATATTTGAGGCCTCCTAAATACCCATTCAGGTCATCGATAATCTCCAAATTTTTCGGGTCTTCTAGCTGAAACGGTTTGGCTTCTTGTCCGAGGCCTGATAAACCACGATTAATTCGTTTGATTTTTGAACCGCATTCTCTAAGCCCGTTAGCCAGTCTCACGCTGTTGGACTCTGCTGCCGGGGCGCCTGTTTGCAAGAATCGGAAGTTCTTTATATCTCTATAGAAGCTCCCGCTGTTCCCGATACACTGTTGGAACCAGTTGAGAAAACCAGTCAAGCGTCTGCATTCTGTTTCCAGCTCATCGATGACAGAGGACAAAATATCCAACGAACTGTATAGATTTTCACTTCTAACAAAAGAACCGATTCGGACAAGGTTGGAACCTACTTGCCCTAGCTGATCGAAATTTGAGGAATATGAGTATGGATCAATGGTTATACGGTACTCAGAGCGGTTAACAATTGGTATTTCCTTATGTGAGATCAGCCCGAGATATTTACCGATAATCTGAAGAGCGGTTAAGAATAGCTCCCTCTCTTCCCATTCCATCACAATGCGCGGAAGCCAAAAGTCGTACTCTTCTGTTTCTTCAATGACCTCAAGAACGCCTATTAAAAAGTCTTTTGGTCCGCAGGTGCAAAGAATATAGCAGCTGTAATACTCCTTTTCTTCCGGAGGATTTTTCTCCAGTTCTTCAATTGTTTTTTTGCACAACTCAACCAAAAAATACATCTGGCCCCAAGAGGGAGCTTGATGATCTGCAATAGTGCTGCGCAACTCTTTAAAACCGGGATTCAAATAACGGTTGCTGAGATTGCAGCTCATCGTTCTTACGCGATCTTCCATTTTGCCTATCTCTTTTTATTGTTATTTCTCTAACTCTTTGATATACATGGTGTTTTTGGTGCTCCTAAGGAGGGGTAGAATGATTGGTGAGCAGTGCAATATTTTTGCCAAAATCAACACTGCTCACTGATAAATTACTTAACTTCAAACTCTTTAGGAGCATGAAAATGAACGAAACGACATTTACGTACAACGAACTAAAAATCTTAGCCCTCATGGCTGCATTGATGGTTTCTGGTAAGGTAAAAGTTACAGTTCCAGAACTCATGCAAGGGTATGAAAAGGATCGCGAAAACGTTGCAGTGCTTGATCGAGAACTTTCCGGAGCAGTCCAAGTCTTAAAGTTGTACATGTCTTCTCTCAAACTAGATCAAAACGCATAAAGCCGAGCAATTGATTGTTCATATGGGCGACAATTCCTGTCTTGGTGGCCTCCGAATTACTCAGAAAGCGCTGAATAATCTTCGAAAATTGTTGCCCTTTATCGCTTTGGCTGAATTGCTCTAACTTATTGCTAAATTTTTGAATATCCTGGGTCATTGCCAGAAGGTTGTAAAACTCCTTAACCGGATTGTTGTTTCCGCATTCTTGAGCCAAAAGCATGAGAAGTGTTTCAAATAAATCTTTGGCGGAAAGGCTCCAGAATTCTTCTTCCGGGCTCTTGTTGACAAAGAGCTTTTCAGAAATATCATTCGCAAGGGTCACTCTTTTAGCTTCGCTCTGGTCATCGCCGCAACAAGAAAAGTAGTAAAGGAGCATGCCGGAAGCCGCAAGCTTGTTTTTGCAGCCTGCAATAATTTGTTTTTGCTTCAAAAGCTCTGACTCACGAGAATCGTCCGTAATGACCTTGTTTACAGCTTGTCTAAAAGCTTTTTCAGATTTCTGTTGTTTCATTTTTTCTCCTTCATTGTGCCGAGTTGACTTTCCAGATGCTCCTTAAGGAAACGTTCTGTCAGTTCCAAAGCATTTTCGGCGACACCTTGTATTCGCTGATTGTTCACGATTGCCGGAAGAACTTTCATAGCAGCTAAAGTTTTCGAACTTGGAATAAAGACCCATGCAGTCATGGAAAAAATACCAAGTAGGAGAGCAAATAAGAAAATTGCTACGGAACTCGAATCGACAGCCATAAAGACCAAAAAGAGAGCAAACAGGAACATTACAATTAAGCCGATCTCTATTTTGTCCATCGCGCCGATCCAAAAAATATCTGAAGCTGTGATTTCAATCATGCTCATTCCTTCTAATCAGACGCTCTACCAATGCACGCGAGTCCAATTTTTCCCGTTGATAAAAACGTCGATAGCGCGCCTGGACTGGTACTTCTGCCAAACAACTTCTTCATAGACCTTTACAGGTCGATAACAAGTTGTGGTGTAGGAGCTGTCCCCGGAATCTTCTTGGCATGTATAAGGCTCATAAGCGATGCCTTGATAGCCCCGAACGCATGCTTTTGTTCCGCCCCAATAACCGGGCGAATCCTCTGTCGCTTTGAACCAGTGCTCACCGCCCCAGTTATAGGAAGAGTGACCGTGCGTTAAAAATTTCCTATTTCCCCGAGTCGTCTTAAACTTCTTAGCATCGTTTAAGTTTCCCTCGGTTAAGAACCCTTGAGGAGCATCCTCCATGCCTTGCAAAGAGCATGGATCAAAGCCGTCACTAAGCTGTTTGGCATAGTTGCCGTCTCCGGCCATCGGGCAGGACGGAAACTTGCACGGATGCCGCCAAGAAAGACAGTCAAAAAGCTTGTCAATCGGAGGACGGCATTCAGAAACAGCACGAGGGCCGTTAGGATTGGCTAGACAAAGGAGAACTTCACATCCCCAGCGATCATTGCCGGTCATGATGTCGATTTTGGGCATCCCGGGGATTTTCGAGTAATCCGTGTCTTCTGCTAAGGCATGAAAACCGATTGCAAAAAGGCCGCTGCTGACAATGGCAGCCGTCAAAAGTTTTTTAAGTTTTGGGATTTGATGGATTGTTTTCATTATTGAGCCCTCAAAACATGATAGACAGAGGTCTCCGAAGGGAAGAATAGAATTTAGTTTGCGTAAATAAATATCTAATCAACCCTCGGAGGAAAAAAATGGGTGAACTCTCAACCGTTATTTCTGTCGGTGGTATTGCTGCATTGGTTACACTATTTTTTAATAGTTTTAAAGGCGGATATGAAATTCGCAGAAATATGTTTAGAGTCTCTGCAATGGCTGATAAAAATATCGGAAAATGGCACCGAAAAGTTCTTTTATCCATGTCAGCCAAAGACGAACAGGTCATTGTGCTGTCCATTACAAGTATCTCAGGAAGGTTCCTTTCAAACACCGGTGAAATTGTCAAGCGGATAGAACTGAATAAAACTCTCATAGCTCATTCTCCTGCTTGGCAATTTGTAGTGGATTACCTACCCGATAGGTGGGAAACCCAAAAAGTGGGCCGGATAGATGTTTTTGTTCAAGCTGAAACCAGCATGAACTTTCGCTGTTATTTTTCTTTGCAGGAGTTTCAGTTGTCAGAGGTTCACAAGGTTCTTTCAGAGCTAAAACAACAAGAGCAATAAAGCAGATAAGAGCCCATGCTTTTAAAAATGATTCGATTAGATAGTCTCTTCCTATCGACCATAAGAAGAAAGCTATGGCTAGTGGCGCAAAAGCTCCGAGCAAGTAATAAAGCCAATCCATATCTAGCCTCCTATACCTATCGCAGTAAGGAAGCCGCGAACACAGAAATAGAAAGTGCAGATGAGCCCAGTAACGAACGATATGGAAAAAAAGAATTTGCAGGTTATTACGAAATTATCTAAAAACGAATCGGAAGAATTGACCGAATTAATCACCACCAGTAATAGAAAAAATGATGAAAAGCCGGCACCCATCAAATAGAAGAACGCTAACATTTAGTTCCTCCATTTTCTCCAATCATTTTTGGGTAGTCCGCGGCCCTTAGGAATAAGAAACAGCGCCGCTGGCCGATCCGGCCAGATCGTGTTCTGAACAAATGGGAAGAGAATTTTGCTATGCACAAATACTGAGACCAAGCAATAAACCTCGAAGTAAATGCTTGCAGCAGCATAGTTTTCAGACACGCACGCGGCGCCAAAAGGGCTCTAGCTTTCCCTAAAGCCCCGAGGAAAAGGGGCCTCCGAGGATAAGAATAAAATTTAGTTTGCAAAGATAAATATCTATTCAACCCTCGGAGAAAATCTAAATGAAAACAACATTGGTAAAAAGGTTGCTGATAGGCGCAGGTCTTGTCTTCTTTTGTCTGTTTTTCGTCTGGACAGAATTCCCAGCTGCGGTAAATTTTCTCTGTACTGCAATGTCTGCTTTGTGTGCTTTGTTTTCTGCCTTTGTCGTAGCTGAAATGGGAGACGAAAGAAATCAGACGGAGCAAAACAGATTTAATCCTGAGTCGAAAACCTTTAAAAGTAGGGAAAGAAGAATAAAAGTCAGGGTCATCAGGACAAAAAAGAGATTCCATCTTCTTGAAGACCAGTCCCGCGCAAGACTGAGATCGAGACAAAAGTAAATACTTGCCAAAGAGATGCTTCCGTAGAGAAAAATAATGAACTCGGCAGCGTAGTGAGCTTTCAGTGTTTCGTAAAACCCGCAGGGGATCGCCCCTTCCAGCAAGGAAAGAAGTCGGTCTTGATTTTTCAACATCAAACAAAATGAGGCTGACGGGAAGAGAAAGATTCCCAATAAGGTTTTCCTTATGGACGATTTTTCTGTTCCGGAAGAGGTGAATAAAACAAACAGAGAGCATCCTATAGTCGATAGCAGAAGCCAGTTCATTTCTCATTTTTCCTTCAATACTTTCAAAGAAGGTTCTCATAGCGATACTCCCTTAAGCCCTGCCAGTCCGATAATTAGTATCGAGAGTCCGAGCAATAACAAGAGAGGAGCTGCGCAAAATACAGAGTCATGCTTTTGGAACAAAAACAAAGGAGCAGCGGCGATACAGGCTAAGCCGAGTATCGTTAAATAGAATGCGCTGGTGACGTGCTCCATGGTTCTCTCTTGGGTTTTTAGTTAGTTATGCGGGGGAAGTTTTTTGAAAAATAATTACACGAGAGTGCTTGTTTTCTTTTTTTCTTCCCAACGCAGCAATTCTTCAAAGTCCAGCACTGTTGTTCCGGCAGAGAGTTTGATCGGCTGCGGAAAACCTTCTGCTTTCTTTTGATTTGTCCATCGCCAAATGGTTCGGATGGATTTGTTCAGTCTCTTAGCCGTGGTTGCAATGGAAATATAAGAAGGATTAGGCGACACAATTTCCTCCTTCCGGATGTGTTTCTTTGGTCTTAGGCAAATTTCTAAAAATGGACCAATCGATACCCGGCAATAAGTCCTCGCACTTAACCTGACCTTTGGTCTCCAGCTCAATAACAGGACACCAAGATTTGGGGACGGGCATCATACCCTTAGATGCCTTACAAATTGCTCCACGAGTTACTCCTAGATGTCGAGCTAGAGCAGCGCCAGAACCAAAAATTTGTATAGCATTAATTAATGCATAATTCTTTTCCATACAAATCGTACCCAATAAGTTTATTAGTAGTAAACAATATTATAACTAAACTTATTGCATGAATGACAATGAACGACTAAGACAGATATGGGAACAACGCCATGAACTCTCACAGAGGGAGTTCGGGAAGCGCTTTGAAATTGGGACGGGATCTGCTGTTTCTCACTATTTAACAGGAAGGTCTCCGTTAAATCTTTCTGTCGTAATTAAGTTTGCAAAGGGACTTGGATGCACGGTGGAGGAAATTTCACCGTCTTTGGCCCTTTTGGCTAAATCTGCCGAGACACTTAGTAATAAAGTTGAAGAAATAAACTCTGTAGCATTGAAACAGAGGCTTCCTATTCTTTCAGATGATTATCTACTGGGTCATGCGACTATCCCAGAAAATCAGCTTTCAGAGAAGAATTCTATTGTTTCCTCTTTAGTTTTAACTGAAGGAGCTTTTGCGTGGATACTTCCGGATCAGTCGATGGAACCAGAATTTCTTATGGGAGATTTGCTACTGTTTGAAAGCAAAGAGACTGCTCGACCCAGTAGCTTCGTTTTAGCACAGCATAACAACCGAGTGGTTTTCCGTAAATACACTGAACAGGCATGGGAAGAAAAACTGGTTTTTAGCCTTAAGCCTCTCAATCCTGATTATCCGACCGTTTCCAATCTTACAAAAGAAATCAAAATTTTAGGAGTTCTAAAAGAGTTAAGGAGGGTCTTTGGAGTCCGCAACCCCAATAGAATGGGGGGGGGTATTTGATATTTAACCTCTTCTTTTATTGAAAATAATAATTAATTCTTTTTCTTTGGTGCCCAGCACCTATCGCTGAATTTATTAATTCCTCTGATAATGGTAATTTGTTGTGCAGAGGATAGCTTTTCACGAATTTCATCACGAATTTGAAACTTTCGGTGCTTGATTTCTGCTTCCAAGCGGCAGTTCTCAGGAGTGACCTCAAGTTGATCCAGGCTTTCTACGAAAGCCAATAATTCAAACGCATTAAGTTTTTCTATTTTCTCCGCTGTGGAAGCGAATACATTTCCAGCGGCTAAGGAAAGAGAGAAAAATAAGACGATTAATGTGGAACGTTTGTGCATATCAAACTGCTTTTCTTAGTTATTTGAGAACAACAGGCTAAATCAGTGAATCCAACTTAATTATACACAATAATATGAAATTTGTTTACAATAGGTAAACAAATTCGTTTAGATAAACTAAATCAAAATGATTAGACCTTACATAATTGATCCCTTGGAGAGTTCTTCAATTCATCTGGATCTCACGCTGGTCCAAAGCGGAATTCTCTCTCGATTAGTAAATTTGTATTTTCTGTTTGGCGGTCCGTTTTCGTTCGGGCAAGCCCTGTCTCAGATAAGCGTGGACGAAAACTTAAGTACAACAGAAGAACTGGAACGTGTTCTCGGATGGTACTTCAATGAGGATGGGAATGGTTTGTATCAACCTTCCGCCATGTTAAGAAATTGCGCAAAAGAGACTTTTCCCGGAAAGGAGAACCAATAATGTCCGCAGCTAAAAAGAATTCTCCTGAACAGGGAATTAGTCCAATTAGTCAAGAAGAATTCATTAGAGATTTTCTACCTCTTCCGATCCTTCACAGAGGTATTTTGTTTGTTTTGCGCACCGGCTACCTCATCAAACAGTCTCCTCTAGAAGACTTAGATGTTTTGGGTTTGTGTCCTACTCGCACAGAAGAGGAAGAAGGCGCGCTTCATATCGTGCTGCAACGATTCTTTAACCGGGATGCTAGTTTCTGGAGGAGTGCCGCTTACGATGCGATTATTCAGGAAGAATTGGAAACCAAGGCCCACCACAAACTTTTATCAGAGCAGCGGTCAATTAAAAGTAAACGTGCGGCTGAGGCTCGTTGGAAAGAAAACAATGCTCCAAGCAATGCCCCGGGCATAAAAAACAATGCTCCAAGCAATGCTCCGAGCATGAAAAACGATGCTACAAGCAATGCTCCGAGCATAAAAAACAATGCTCCAAGCAATGCCCCGGGCATAAAAAACAATGTTCCAAGCATTGCTCCGAGCATGAAAAACGATGCTCCAAGCAATGCTCCGAGCATAGCCAACTATGCTCAAAAAATCTTAAATCCCTTGGGCCACAGGGTTTTTCAGGAAAAAGCAGACATGATTGAAAATCCGGGAAATGTTCAGCAGGAAGAGCCTCGCGCACGTACGCGCGCGCACCGATCGGATCGGATATCGGATATTAATTCAATTAATAAAAATATTAATAAATCGGAATCTGTATCGGAATCGGATAGACGTTTAAAAATTAAAAACCTATTCGCGCGCGAAAAATCGGCTTGGATGATTGGCGAAGTTTTAGAAGTTTTGGTCTTTTTCGGTTTGGACGAAAAGGCGCTTGCCCGCTGGAGATCCAGAAATCCGGAAAATCAAAATTTCATTTTGGAGCTGGCCGCCGGCGGTATGTCCCGCTTCGACTATGACACGATTGCTCAGGTGTTTGCACGCTGTCAGGCCGCAAAAGACAAGGAAGGCAAGCCGTTAAGCTCGGCAGTGGCCTTTGTTCTCAAGTCCCTTCAGCACGAATTGACTGCGGTTTCAAACCGCAAAAATGCAAGACAATCCGCTTCCGAATCGGCTCAGCCCAAGCGATTCCGAGACATTGACTACATGGAGGGGATCGAACGGCTCAACCCGGACGGGACATTTGTTCTCAAACGCAAGACGGAGGGACGTTGACATGATTTCCTCTCACATATCTGAAAAACAAGAACTTACCCCTCGAGAGTCAATTGATGAAAGTCGGTTTGAAGCCGGGTTTTGCGAATTTCACGGTTGGTTTGCCGCCGGGATTAAATCTACCGATGGCACGGGGAGCCGTTGGTTTGCTGGATGTCCGAGATGTTTGGCTGAAACCAAAATCAAGAAACTGTTCGGCCAAAGCATGATCCCCAAGCGCTTTGCGGACAAGAACTTCGAAGGTTATGAAGCGACTGAAAAAGGTCAATATCAGGCTCTTAAAAGCTGCATGGATTTCTCTCAAGAGCTAAAAACTGACTGGTTCAGCGGTAAAACCCTTTTACTGATCGGTACTCCGGGAACCGGAAAAACACATCTTGCCTGCGCCGTAGGTCATGAAGCGATCAAGCAGGGAAGGACAGTCCTTTACACAACGGTAACCCGGCTGCTAGAGGATATTAAATCATCTTGGAATGACAAAGACCGTTCCGTGAAAAACATTATCGCCCGATATGTTTCGGTTGATCTGCTGATCATGGACGAGATCGGTGCATTTAGAGGGATTTCCGAGAGAGAAAAAGACTACCTCTTTGAAGTTATTAATGCTCGGTATGAACAAATGAAACCGATGATTGCCGTTTCAAATCTAAGGCTTTCCGGTGCAGATTCCATTGAAGCCTACCTCGAAGAAAGATCTTTTGACAGGTTATGTGAACAGGCCCGTTTAGTGGTCTTTGGCTGGGAAAGTTTCCGGAGGAAATCGTTATGTTAAGACAGCAGAGAAAAACAGCCGGAAGCCCCGAATCGGGATCGAGACTCCCTGCGTCAAACATCAACACAGCTGACGGTTATGAAAACCAACTGGCAGCGACCGCCGAGATGATTAACACGAGCAGCGCTAGAGGCACTCCGACCTTAACTTTGAAGGTAAATCCTTCTCTGTTCAGTTGTGTTAATCTCTCTACGAAGATTAGCGAGTTCTTAGACCGCATCGCTTTTTCTCCAAAGATTAGACACGGCTCAACTGTTACCAGCAGTTGGGCCGTTGCTGTTTTACGGAGTCAAAATGAACTTTCGTTGTATGCTTCAGAAAAAATGCCGGAACAAAACAACCGTCCCGGCATTGCTCGACGCTATCGTTTAATCAAAAGCAACAGCGCACCTGCCCCAATTACCGCTAGAGAAACAGAGCCCTCAAAGTTGACAACAAAGTCAGCTCTGACGGATAATTCCCTCAACACGATAAGGAGTAGCAATAGTCGTTTTACGTTTACTTGCACGACTAATCTCCTTGTTCAAGGGCTCGGCGCTTGTCCAAGGCGCTTCGAGCCCTGTGTTTTTCTTCCCTCAAGAAACTTAGAAGATTTCGTCTCAAAAGGGTTCTCTGCTTCTTCTTTCAGAAGCATTTCCGAAAAAACAACAAGGTCTGGGAATGATACAGATTTTGTTCTGAGAAGTCGCGCCGCCAGAAAACGCAGAAACAAGACAACTTCTGCCCTTCTTTTCAAAAACGTCGAGCAGAAACCGGCCTTCAGTTATTAAAAACTCCTAACACTTTAATCCCAACAGAGGAACAAAGATGACTAATGAAAATGCAGAAAATTGCGTTTTTGATTCAAATGACAGTACACCCACTGAAAGTTTCAGCACTGAGTTGTTGGATGTTATAACGGCAGCGCTGGAAGATCCGGACAATCATTTGGATTCGATTGTTAAAGAAGCTTTAAAACGGATGGATGGGACCTCTATTACCTTTGCAATACCGGGAACCGTATCTATAACCGGAGCGGATATTCTTATCAGCGTAGATCGAGAACATATCCTTCGGGAAGAGCCATACCAGGTTCATGACTGGAACCGCTGGCCTTACGTTTTACCACCTATAAAAAACGAACTGTTGCCCGGTGATCCCTTTAATTTTAAGTGGATGATTTATTTGAATGACGGAAGATGCGTCGTCGATAAATTTAAAGAAGGAAGATGGCAAAAATGGCCTTCAGACAAAATTCTTTTCTTCAAAGACTTTTCTCCCGTTCCTGCTTCAGCCAAAGCACTGCTTGATCCCGAAACGGCCCTAGGCTGGTCGTCTGTAGCCTCTTGTGAGCCGCCTGAAGGTGTGGCTTGTGAAGTTCTGCTGAAGAATCATTTAAGAGGCTATTGCTCAACGTTTAAGGAAGGTCATTGGGATTTTTTCAACGATTCTGTAGTTGCTTTTAAAGCCATTAACCTTCCGTATGCAAATTATCCGGAGAACTAAAAATGATTACTCTGACCGTAATTAACAACAAAGGTGGTGTTGGAAAATCATTCCTTTCAACACAATTTGCGTTCTATTGCGCCTTGAAACGTGGTTTACGCACCTTGTTTATCGATTTAGATCCTCAGGCGCATTCTTCAAACTGTTTGTTTGATTCAAAGCTTTTTGAGCCCGCTAATGTTTCTTCAGGTTTGCTGATGCAGCAAGGAGGATTGAGAACAACCGGAGCCGCCCGGCTTCTAGTTAGAGCAGATACAAATTTGGAAGAACTGGAGCGAAGCGGTGAAGAAGCTCATAACGGCTTTGTAGAAAATTTGCTCAACAGCTTAAACGAGATCCAAGACGATTTTGATATTTGCATTATTGATACCAATCCCTCATACGATATTCGCCAGATTGCTGCACTATTAGCTGCAACCCATTACGTTTGCCCTGTCAACCTGAAACAAGAAGCTCTCGAGGGAGTAGAAATGCTTTTAGGCAGAGCCCAAGAGGTTTCGACCATCAATGAGAAACTTCAGTTTGCAGGATTGGTATTGAACATGGTCGAAAGGAAGCCTTATCAGATTGAAAACTTTAAGCAGCTTTGGGTATTGGCAAAAGATCTGATACTGAAACAGGAAAACGGTCTAAAACCGGCATGGATTCTTAATCGAAATGAATATGCAGCGGCACAAGGACAGCATCGGCCGGTATGGGTAAGTAAAAACTCAAAACCCGGTGAGGCATGGTACGAGCT
>OGYU01001843.1_pt1 | contig 14468 bp, 6 predicted proteins | sample 1576581 | NCBI WGS metagenome assembly OGYU01 (sample SAMEA3541547, study PRJEB24748) | human gut metagenome | biome: human gut; feature: human-associated habitat; material: faeces | place: China | collected 2012 | reverse complement strand
AAAGTGCAGCTGAGATAAAACCTTTGTCCGCCGCAAATGTGAAGATCCTGAACGGACTGGCTCCGGTGAAACTGGCGACGGGGGCAAACCTGTTCTCCAATGTACCGGGCAAGGTGGATGCACTGGCTGCCGAGCTGGAAGGGCTGACTGCTTATAGAATGAACGGGGAGGTGCAGCGCAAGGAAGGTACGACAATAGAGTTTGAAGCGGCTGCTCCGGTGAGTTTGTTGGTAGGTTATTTCCGTGATGACCAGAAGAAGTATGCGAAAGCCCCGAAACTGGAAACGGACGCTTCTGCCAATGATTACGGTCAGGCGGAACCGAAACTGACCAATGCCATACGCATAGCGGGTATGCCGCTGGCGAATGTACATGCTTATCATTTTGAGACCGGAAAGCATACCTTGTTGCTGCCGAAAGGATATACGATGGTGCTGGGATTTACAGACGCGCAGGTAACTCCGCGTAATGCGGGACTGGCAGGTGCGGAGGAAACGATGGACTGGATGTTCTATTAGTAGCCTTAATTCCAGAGGCCGGAATCGCAGTATGGCGTAAAATTTTCAAGTATATCTTGAGAATTTTACGCCATTTTTGTACATAGTTCTAAGATTTTTATAAGGAAAAGTTGCTTAACTGATAAACTTTTTCTATTTTTGTCGTATGAGCAGAAAGATAATAGCATACGAAAACTACTATAAAGATTTTTTTGATACTCTGGATAAAGGTACGCAAGAAAAAGTCCTATATGGATTACTCTTATTGAAGACTCAAGATAGACTACCGGCAAAGTATGTGAAGTTTCTTAAAGAGGGTCTGTATGAGTTAAGAATAGAGTGGCAAGGTAATATCTATAGGATTTTCTTCTGTTATGATGAAGGGCATATTGTTATATTGTTCAATGGCTTTCAAAAGAAGACGCAGAAAACACCAGATAGAGAAATTGATAAAGCATTAAAACTAAAGAAAGAATATTATGAGCGAAAAAGAACTAAAGATGTTTGATGTCGATGCACAGTTGGATGCTGTGTTTGGCAAAGAAGGGACTCCGGAGCGTAAGGCTGCCGAAGACAGGGCTAATGCTTTCTTTACCGGGCAAATAATTGAAGAGGCAAGGAAGAAAGCAAATATGACACAGGCGGAACTTGCCGAAAAGATAGGGACTAATAAGTCTTATATTTCCCGTGTGGAAACAGGAAAAACAGAGCCTAAGGTTTCTACCTTTTATCGTATTGCTTCTGCTTTGGGATTGAATGTTGAGCTGACCCCTGCTATGTGATGGTAAGAATAGAGAATGAGATAAAAGTTCTCTGAATGGGTACATTTTCTTCTTTTATCCGTCTTGCCAATAGATAAAAAAGATAATTATGAAGAAGATATTGATATTGGCATTTTTACTGTTGTCATTGGGAACATACGCCCAACGTGAAGTTCCGCAATCGCGCATGGAGCAGATTTATGAGGAAGCCAAGACTCCTTATAAATATGGGCTGGCTGTAGCTCCTGCCGACAACAAGCATAAAATAGACTGCCCTACCGTGTTCCGCGAAGGGGATAAGTGGTATATGACCTACGTGGTTTATAATGGTAAGAGCGGACTGGACGGGCGTGGATACGAGACATGGATAGCCGAAAGTGATAATCTGTTGGAATGGCGTACATTGGGACGTGTCTTGTCTTATCGTGACGGATTCTGGGATTGCAACCAGCGTGGTGGTTTCCCTGCATTGCCGGATATGGAGTGGGGAGGAAGCTATGCCCTGCAGACGTATAAAGGCAAGCATTGGATGACTTATCTGGGTGGGGAAGGGACCGGATATGAATCGGTGAACAAGCCGCTGTATATCGGTTTGGCCTGGACAGACCGGCCTTTGGGTTCCGCTCATGAGTGGCAGGCACAGGACAAGCCTGTGATGAGTATCCATGATAAAGACGCGCAATGGTGGGAAAAGCTGACCCAGTACAAAAGTGTGGTCTATTGGGATAAGGAGAAAACACTGGGCGCTCCTTTCGTCATGTTCTATAACGCGGCAGGACGGCATCCGGAAACGGATTTGAAAGCGGAACGGGTGGGTATCGCCTTGTCAAAGGATATGAAGAAGTGGAAACGATATCCGGGCAATCCGGTCTTTGCACACGAAGCGGACGGAACCATCACGGGGGATGCGCATATCCAGAAAATGGGCGACGTGTATGTCATGTTCTACTTCTCGGCTTTTGAACCGAGCCGCAAATACAAGGCATTCAATACATTTGCTGCCAGTTATGACCTGGTGCACTGGACCGATTGGAAAGGAGCGGATTTGATTATCCCTTCCAAAGACTATGATGAATTGTTCGCTCATAAAAGTTATGTGGTGAAACACAATGGGGTGGTGTATCATTTTTATTGTGCCGTGAATGACGCGGAACAACGTGGTATAGCCATTGCTACCAGCAAGCCGATGGGACGTTCGCAAGTGCATTTCCCGGAACGGGAGGTGAAGAACCGCCGGATGGTGATGGAACTGGATAAAGGATGGAAAACATGGCTTTGTGATAAAAGTGCATACGGGCATACGGACAATGCCCCTACAGTGGTAGATATCCCTCATAACTGGGACGATTACTATGGTTACCGCCAACTGACGCATGGTAACTTGCACGGTACTGCCATGTACGAAAAAACCTTCACGCTGGATAATTCTCAATTTCCAATTTCCGATTCTTCATTCGGAAAACGTTATTTCCTTCGTTTTGAGGGAGTGGGAACGTATGCCACTGTTACATTGAATGGAAAGGATTTCGGCCGTCATCCCGTAGGGCGTACTACGTTGACACTGGATGTGACGGAGGCGTTGAAGCCGGGAGAGAACAGACTGGTGGTGAAAGCGGAGCATCCTGAAATGATAGCCGATATGCCTTGGGTATGCGGTGGTTGTTCTTCGGAATGGGGATTCAGTGAAGGTTCCCAGCCTTTGGGCATTTTCCGTCCCGTGGTGCTGGAGGCTACGGATGAAATACGCATCGAACCTTTCGGAGTGCATATCTGGAATGATGATAAGGCGGGAACTGTCTTTGTAGAAACGGAGGTGAAAAATTACGGGAAGACTGCCGAAACGGTGGAAGTGGTTAATAAATTCAGTAATGCGGATGGCAAGCAGGTGTTCCGCCTGACGGAGAAGGTGACTTTGCAGCCGGGTGAAAGGAAAGTGGTGAAGCAACAATCGCCGGTGCAGAATCCTGTCTTATGGAGTACGGAGAATCCTTATTTGTATAAACTGGCCAGTATGATAAAGCGTGGCAAGAGTACGACGGATGAGATTAGTACGCCCTTTGGTATCCGTACCGTCAGTTGGCCGGTGAAACGGAAGGACGGTGACGGACGGTTCTATCTGAACGGACAGCCTGTCTTTATCAATGGGGTATGTGAATATGAACACCAGTTCGGACAAAGCCATGCTTTCAGCCGTGAGCAGGTGGCAGCCCGTGTGAAACAGATCCGTGCGGCGGGCTTCAACGCTTTCCGTGACGCTCACCAGCCCCATCACCTGGATTATCAGAAGTATTGGGACAAGGAAGGGGTCTTGTGGTGGACTCAGTTCTCGGCCCATGTATGGTATGATACTCCGGAATTTCGTGAGAATTTCAAGAAACTGCTCCGCCAGTGGGTGAAGGAACGCCGCAACTCGCCCAGTGTGGTGATGTGGGGATTGCAGAACGAAAGCACGCTGCCTAAGGAGTTTGCCGAGGAGTGTAGTGAGATTATCCGTGAAATGGATCCTACGGCGCGTACCATGCGTGTGATTACCACGTGTAACGGTGGTGATGGAACAGATTGGAATGTTATTCAGAACTGGAGTGGAACCTATGGTGGTGATGTGAATAAGTATGGCCGTGAATTGTCACAGAAGAATCAGTTGTTGAATGGTGAATATGGGGCATGGCGCAGTATCGGACTGCATACGGAACCGGCAGCTTTTGATGCGAACGGCGTATGGAGCGAGGAACGTATGTGCCGGCTGATGGAAACCAAGATCCGATTGGCGGAACAGGCAAAGGACAGTGTGTGCGGACAATTCCAATGGATATTCAGCAGTCATGATAATCCGGGACGCCGCCAGCCGGATGAAGCGTATCGCCGGATAGATAAGGTGGGACCGTTTAATTATAAAGGACTGGTTACTCCGTGGGAAGAACCGCTGGATGTATATTATATGTATCGGGCCAACTATGTGCCGGCTTCCGAAGATCCGATGGTCTATCTGGCATCCCACACGTGGGAAGACCGTTTTGCAACAGGCCGCAGACGGGCTACCATTGAGGCGTACAGCAATTGTGACAGTGTGTTGCTGTACAATGATGCGGTGGATGCTGAATACTTGGGACGGAAACTGAATCATGGGGTAGGTACTCATTTTATGTGGGAGAACCGTGATATCCGTTATAATGTGCTTCGTGCCGTGGGATACTTTAAAGGAAAACCGGCAGCGGAAGATGTATTGGTGCTGGACGGTTTGGAAAAAGCGCCTCATTTTGAGGCTCTTTACCGTGGTTCTGTTATAGTGCCTGTTGCTGCCGACCGGTTGAACGGAACTGATTTGTTGAAAGGAGCTGAGGGATATACGTATCTTTATCGTTTGAATTGCGGGGGAGATGCTTATACGGATACGTATGGTCAGGTCTGGGCGCAGGATAACAGCCGTTATTCTCATTCGTGGGCGGAATCGTTTATCCATCCGTCGGACAGTGTGCAGTTATTGAGCCCTTATCAGGCGAGCCAGCGTACCACGAATGATCCCATTCATGGCACTAGGGATTGGGAGCTGTTCCAGACTTTCCGTTTCGGACGCCATAAACTGAATTTCCGCTTTCCCGTTCCGGATGGCGAATATCGTGTGGAACTTTATTTTACAGAGCCCTGGCATGGTACGGGAGGCGGTGTACAGACGGATTGTGAAGGCTTGCGTATTTTTGATGTAGCGGTAAATGATAAAGTGCTTCTGGATGACTTGGATGTATGGGCTGAAGCGGGGCATGACGGCGCTTGCAAAAAGGTGGTGAATGCAGTTGTGAAAGGTGGGGTCTTGAAGATTGATTTTCCGGAGGTGAAAGCGGGGCAAGCTCTGATTTGTGGCATTGCGATAGCTTCGGCCGCTTCTGTGGAGCCTGTTGCTAATCAAGGGGCTGATGACCGGAATGTAAGTTTCAGCTGGGCTGCCCAAGACAAGGATGTGATGGAAAAGACTCCCAAAGAATTATTGCCTGAAGATAAAAATGCCCGTGCCAATGTGACTTATCAAGCCGAGGACGCTATGTTGAAAGGCAAGTTTATAAAGAAAGAGGTCAAGAAACAAACCGGTGTCTTCTTTGGTAAAGGTGAGAAAAGCAGTATTACCTGGAATATCTCTACCGGTCTGGCACAGGTCTATGCCCTTCGTTTTAAATACATGAACGCTACGGGGAAGCCTATGAAGGTGCGTATGCAGTTCATCGACTCCAAAGGGGTGGTACTGAAGGAGGATCATCTGACTTTTGCCGAAACTCCCGGAAAGTGGCGTATGCTGAGTACAACGACGGGTACGTATATCAATGCCGGCTATTATAAGGTGGTGCTTTCCGCTCCGGATATGGAGGGGCTGGCACTGGATGCGCTGGATGTGCAATAGGAGGAATGGTTTCTGCAAATAGTAAGGGGAAAGTTTCAGCATTTGGCATTTTTACATATCTTTGTGCTCTGAAACTAACCTCTTAAAAATATGTTAATTGATTTACTGCATTCTTCTTATTTCTCGCTCTTCCTTATTGTAGCGTTGGGTTTTATGCTAGGGAGGATTAAGATAAAGGGTTTGTCGCTGGATGTGTCGGCCGTTATCTTCATTGCCTTGCTTTTCGGACATTTCGGTGTGATCATTCCTAAAGAATTGGGGAACTTCGGTCTGGTGCTTTTTATCTTTACCATCGGTATTCAGGCCGGTCCCGGATTTTTCGATTCTTTCAGAAGTAAAGGAAAGACACTGATTCTTATCACTATGCTTATTATTTGCTCTGCCTGTCTGACGGCGGTAGGACTGAAGTATGCTTTTGACATTGATACGCCCAGTGTGGTGGGATTGATAGCAGGGGCATTGACCAGTACGCCCGGTCTGGCGGTAGCTATAGACAGTACAAATTCACCGTTGGCTTCCATTGCATACGGTATTGCTTACCCGTTTGGAGTGATAGGGGTGATTTTGTTTGTGAAGCTGTTACCCAAGATTATGCGGGTGGATCTGGATAAAGAAGCGCGCAGGTTGGAACTGGAACGGCGCAGCGGTTTTCCGGAACTGACAACTTGCATTTTCAGAGTGACCAATCAAGCGGTATTCGGACGTACTTTGGCGCAAATAAATGCACGTGCCATGACGGGGGCCGTCATTTCACGGGTAAAGCATGAGGATTCTATATTGATGCCTAAAGCGAATACCATGTTGCTGGAAGGGGACTATGTGCAGGCGGTGGGAAGTGAGGAAGCGCTGAATCAGTTTGCCGTATTGGTTGGAGAACGGGAGGAAGGTGAATTGCCTCTGGATCAGACACAGGAGATTGAATCTTTATTGCTGACAAAGAAAGATATGATAAACAAGCAATTGGGGGATCTGAATTTACAACGTAACTTTGGTTGTACGGTAACCCGTATCCGTCGAAGCGGCATAGACTTGTCACCTTCTCCGGATTTGGCCTTGAAATTCGGTGATAAGCTGATGGTGGTCGGTGAACGGGAAGGACTCAGAGGCGTTGCCCGTTTGTTGGGGAATAATGCCAAACAGTTGTCTGATACTGATTTCTTCCCGATAGCTATGGGGATTGTATTAGGTGTATTGTTCGGCAAAATAAATATTTCATTTTCAGACAGCGTTTCCTTTTCACCCGGATTGACCGGAGGAGTGCTGATGGTGGCATTGCTGCTGAGTGCCGTGGGAAAGACAGGACCTATATTGTGGTCTATGTCCGGTCCTGCCAATCAGTTGTTACGTCAGTTGGGCTTATTGCTGTTTTTGGCTGAGGTCGGTACTTCTGCCGGTAAGAATCTGGTGGCTACTTTTCAGGAGAGCGGATTGTTATTGTTCGGAGTGGGGGCGGCCATTACTGTCGTGCCTATGCTGGTTGCCGTTGTGGTTGGCAGGTTGGTCTTTAAAATCAGTTTGTTGGATTTGCTGGGCACCATCACCGGTGGTATGACCAGTACGCCCGGTCTTGCGGCAGCCGATTCCATGGTAGATAGTAATATTCCGAGTGTTGCATATGCTACGGTGTATCCGATTGCAATGGTGTTCCTTATTTTGTTTATACAAGTGATCGCTTCGGCGGTTTATTGATATATCAAACAGCCGGGTGGGTATGTGCCAAAGGTAGTAAATACTTTTGGCACATTTTTTATTTGGATGAATATTGTATTTTTATTTATCGATATGAGGAGAAAAAAAATATTCATTTTGTTTCTTTTATAGATTTTAATTTATATATTTGTCACAACCTTAATATAATACGGAGAAAGATTAGGCTTATTCAGTGACAGAATGACGATTGGAATATGGTATGAATAAGCTGAACTCATATATGGTATTTATAAATATACTCAATTTTATGAGGAATAAAGACACACACTCTCGAATTACAGACAAATGCAGATGTTTGTTTGTAGTTGCCTATTCGGCAATGTCTATTACAGGATTGAGCTCCGTGCTCGCAGTGGAAAACCATGCACTATCTTCTCCGGTTTCAGATCGTGTGGAAAGCGTACAGCAGAAAAAACATGTTTCAGGTAATGTGCAGGATGCTAACGGAATGCCTTTAATCGGGGCGTCCGTAATCATCAAGGGAACCAATACCGGTATGATTACCGATATTGAAGGTAATTTCGCTCTTGATGCTAAACAGGGTGATATTATCGTAATCAGTTACATCGGTATGAAATCGGCGGAGGTGAAAGTGCCTGCTAACGGGCAAATAAGAGTGATGCTGAAAGAGGATTCGCAGTTGATGGATGAAGTGGTAGTGACCGGTTATGGTGATTTTAAGAAGGCTACTTATACGGGGTCTGCTTCTGTTTTGAATACGGATAAATTGGAGTCATTGCCTGTTGTGTCTGTAGCACAGATGATGGAGGCTAATATTCCGGGGTTAAGTTCAGTAGCCAGTTCTTCCCAGCCGGGTTCTAAAGCTACAGTGCGGGTGCGTGGAATTGCTTCTATGAATGCTTCTACAGAACCTCTTTATGTATTGGACGGCGTGCCGGTAGCGTCTAGGGATATGAGTGGTCTAAGTGCCAATGCCAGTGCGGGAGGACTTGGTTTGATCGAGACATTAAATCCTGCGGATATTGAAAGTATAACCGTATTGAAAGATGCCGCTTCTGCTTCATTATATGGAGCAAAAGGATCTAACGGTGTAATCCTTATTACTACTAAAAAAGGGAAGGAAGGTAAAATGAGGGTGAGTATGCAGGCTACTTACGGTATTACGGATATCGCTTACAATTATCGTCCGATAATGGGGGGTGAAGAGCGTAGGGAGTTGATTTATGAAGGATTTGTTAATTATCGTTTGAATCAGGGGGATTCGGAAGCCGAGGCAAAGGCTTATGCGGATGGACAAATTGACAATTATGCTGCACGCCCGGCCAACGGATATGCTGATTGGGAAGATGCTTTATTGAAAAAAGGACATCAGCAGGACTATAGTTTGTCTGTAAGCGGAGGTAATGAAAAATCGAATTTTATTGGTACGTTAGGATACACCAATCAGACAGGTATAAGCATAAATTCAGGAATGGAACGTTTTACCGGTCGTATTGATGCAAACAGTAAATGGAATAAATTTGAGTATGGAATGAATGCTACCTTTTCATGGACTCGTAATAAACATACGCCGGAGGGACAGTATTATGCCAGTGCGCTTTATTCTTCAAAATATCAATTGACCCCTTCCATACCTATTTATAATGAGGATGGCAGTTATCATACGGGTTTCCAGAATAATGGAGGTATTAACCCGCTGTATGAGAATTCTGTAGATTCAAATTATGCACGTCTGGCACGTACAATGGCATCCGCCAAGGCTGCTTATCATATCTTGGACGGGTTGAAGTTATCTACTATCTTTACAGTAGACTATTCTTTAAATAAAGACTTTTTCTTTTACTCGCCTGACGGTAAGGATGGGGAAGCTACACAGGGATCCGGACAGATGATGATGATTGAGAGAATGAGTTATACTTCACAAACGAATCTGGCATATAATAAAACGTTTGGCAAACATAACATTAATGCGGTCTTAGCGTATGAGGTTATGAAATACGATTATGAGGATATGTATGGTGAGAAACAGGTTTACGGGCAAACACTTAATCCGTCGTTGGATAATGGCGCCAAACCTGCTGATCTTACTAATACGAGGCAGGAAGATGCTATGGTGTCGTATGTAGGAAGCTTGAATTATGGATATAATGATAAATATTATGCAGGTTTCAGTTTCCGTCGTGATGGCTCTTCCCGATTGGCGCCTGATACCCGTTGGGGGAACTTTTGGGCTGTTTCCGCTTCATGGAGACTCTCTCAGGAAAACTTCATGAAACCGTGGGAGAATGTGGTGTCGGATATGAAATTAAGAGCATCGTATGGTGTGAACGGTAATCTGCCGACCGGTTATTATGGTTATCATGGAACTTATACTACCGGAGCATTTTATAATGGAAAACCTGCTCCGTGGGAAGATGCTATTGCTAATCCTGATTTGACTTGGGAAAAGAACTATGCATTGAATCTGGGGGTTGATTTAAGTCTGTTCAGACGGGTTAATTTGACTTTCGATTGGTATACCAGAACGACTAAGGATTTATTGATGAGTAAGCAATTGAATTCTATCAGTGGTTTTGGCAGTATTCTTACGAATGTGGGCGAAATGAAGAATACCGGTTTTGAAATAGAGGTACGTTCAAGTAATATTCAAACCAAAGATTTTAGTTGGACAACTTCTTTAAACTTGTCACATAATAAAAATAAGATTGTAAAACTGGCGGATCTTCCGGAATTTATAGATGGAAATTATATCAGAAAGGAAGGTTGTTCGTATGCGACAATTTATTTGAGAGAGTATGCCGGAGTGGATCCTAATGACGGACGCCCGATGTATTATGACAATAAAGAAGACGAAAATGGCAATAGAAGCAGGAATATTGTGTATGACCCCAATGATGCCGACCGTGTGGAGTTGAAAGATATATATCCTAAATTGACCGGTGGATTGATGAATACGTTTAATTATAAGTTTATTGATTTATCTTTTAATTTGTCGTTTCATTTAGGTGGATATTCTTACGATGGTGCCATGTATGCTTTGCAGGATGACGGTTATACGGCACAATACAATAAGAGTACAGAGTTACGCCGCCGTTGGAAACAGCCGGGAGATATAACAGATGTTCCCCGATATGTGTATGGACAAGAGTATGGTGGCTGGTGGAACTCGTCACGTGGTGTTCATAGCACAGATCATTTGCGCTTGAAAAGTTTGATTGTTGGCGTTTCTGCTCCTCAGTCTTGGTTGAGAACCATAGGTATTAATTCTGCCCGTATTTATTTTTCGGGTACCAACTTGTTGACGTGGGCTGCATACGATCAATATGATCCGGAGTTGAATGGAATTGTAAGTTATTTTACTCCTCCTCTTAAAACATTCGCATTTGGACTTGAACTTAAATTCTAATCAATTAACACCGAACTGTTTATGAAAAAAAATATAATTATATTAGGCTTGATTTCTTTATTGGCCGTATCGTGCGGGGATGATTTTTTAACTACTCATCCTGGTGATAGCGTTTCTACGGATTTGGCACTGAGTACAGAGCAGGATATAGATAATGCTGTGAATGGATTGTATGATTTGATGTCCAGCTATGGCTATTATGGCGGAACCATGTTTTTTTATGGGGATATGAAAGGGGATGATATGCAGAGTTCTTATAATAGCGGGAGAACTTGTAACCGGTGTTACTTATATGATCATCGCTCTACAAGCTTAAATGCCGGATATTTATGGGGACGTCCTTTTTATATTATCCGTAATGCATGGAATGTGATCAATGCGATTGATGATGGAAAAGTGCAAGGTTCAGAGCAAAGATTAAAGGAATTGAAAGGTGAGGCGATGACTATCATGGCACTTTGCCAGTTTGACTTGACCCGTTGTTTCGGTTATCCTTATACTAAGGATAAAGGGGCCGGTTGGGGAGCTCCAATTGTAGATCATGCAATTACATTAGATGAAAATCCGCCACGCAGCACTGTTGCAAAGGATTATGAGTTCATAATCAGTACATTGGAGGAGGCTATACCTTTAATGAGTACTTCTAAAAATAACAGCCGGATGAATGCGTATGCTGCAAGAGCATTGCTGTCTCGTATTTATCTGTATCATGATGATAACGAGAAAGCGTTTCAAATGGCAAGCAACTTGATTGAAGAAGTGGAAGGAAATGGAATGTACCGTCTTTATACACGTGATGAATATGTTCCGGCATGGGATTTGAAAAATACGTTTGGTACGGAATCATTATTTGAAATTGCTAATAGTACAGATGATAATGGAGGACGAAGTTCATTGGCATATCTGATGCATTGGAATGGGTATCGTGAGATTTTTGCCACTCAGAAATTTGTGGATGAGTTATTGAGTGACCCGGAGGATATTCGCTGTCTGTTGCTGGAAAAGAATGTTTATAATAAAAATGATGTATGGTGGTTGAAGAAATGGCCGGGAACAGATGCTACGACTCCATCTTTTGAAAATAATTATGTTATTTTCCGTTTGTCTGAAGTCTATTTGAATGCGGCGGAAGCCGGAGTGAAAATAGGTGGGGCATCTGCCGTAAAGGGCTTGAATTATCTGAATGCAATTGTGCAGCGTGCTAATCCTGCAAAGGAAGTAACGGCGGCTGAATATACATTGGATAGGGTGTTGGAAGAAAGAAGTAAAGAATTGATAGGTGAGGGGCATCGTTTCTTTGATATGTTGAGAAATGGAAAGACCATTGTTCGTAAGGGAGGATATCATTTACCGGGTATCGTGGAGGAAATAGACTGGGATTATTATAAATGTGTTTTACCGATTCCAACAGACCAGTTTACATTTAGTCCTGATATGGAGCAGAATCCGGGATATACTAAAAATTAATTTTAAATAATTATTAAATGAGAGGGTGTGGTATCACACCCTTTTTTTTGTGTGGACAAATTCTACATTCATGTGGATTTATTCTACAATTTTACAGACGTTCTGTTTTCTTATTTAGTTAATATACAGTGATTTGACGGATGCTTCTTGTTGTTGGCATATCTTTTGACCGGAACATGATAAATTATTATATAATTATATAAATATAAATCATGAATAAATCTAGGTATGTTTTTTTTATTTTGGCTTGTTTATTCGGTTTGTACGTGCAAGCTCAGAATAGAACAGTGAAAGGACGCGTTCTCTCAGCGGAGGATAAAGAACCATTAATTGGAGCTACTGTCAAAATACCCGGTACATCTATCGGTGTGGTGACGGATATAGATGGCAATTTCTCTCTGGAAGTTCCCGACAAAGACAAAACATTAGTGATTGAGTTTTTAGGTATGAGTACACTAACGGCGAAGATACCTGCCAATGGGGTGCTGAATGTATCTTTGCATCCGGATACACAACGATTGGATGAGGTTGTGGTGACAGGCTATGGTAATTTTTCCAAATCTTCATTTACCGGTTCGGCAAATACATTACGGGGGGACTTGTTGAAGAACGTTCCGGTTGTATCGGTAGAACAGAAGTTGCAGGGTATGACTCCGGGCGTATCCATTTCGGGAAATTCCGGTCAGCCGGGTGCTAATCAAAGTATACGTATCCGCGGTATGGGGTCATTCAATGCATCGAAAGAACCTTTGTTTGTCATTGACGGAGTACCGGTGACTTCCGGAAGCTTGAGTGGTGGCTCGGCAGATGCCGCTTACATGAATAATTCTAAAACGAATATAATGAGTACGCTGAACCCTTCGGATATTGAAAATATAACAGTCATAAAAGATGCGGCAGCGGCTTCTTTATATGGTTCACGTGCGGCAAACGGTGTGATTCTGATAACCACTAAAAAAGGTACAAAAGGACGTGCTAAGGCTACATTAAAAATGGATGGAGGCTTTTCTAATGCTGCTGTGGAATTCCGCCCGACGTTGAATGGGGAGCAGCGTAGAGAGTTAATTTATGAAGGTTTGATGAACTTTCAACAAGATGAAATAGCCAAGAATCCGGAGGCGGGATTGGCATCGCCCACCGAATATGCCGATTTACATATCAATGATTATGCCTCCATTCCGGAACTGGGATATACTGACTGGAGAAAAGAATTGATGCGTACGGCACATCATCAAAGTTATGAAGCGTCCGTATCGGGAGGCAATGACAAGACTACGTTCTATTCTTCATTGGGTTTTAACCGTCAGGAGGGTTTGGTGGAAAATTCTAATCTGGACAGATATACAGCTCGTTTGAATGTAACCCAGAAGGTAGGTTCCCGTGGGGAAGTGGGCGCCAATGTGATGTTCTCTCAATTAAATCAGGAAATGAATGAGGAGCGTGGATCATCTATTAATCCTTTCCTTTGTGTGGCTTTGAATACCACTCCGTCTTTTCCGGTACGTGACGCTGAAGGGAATTATGTAGGATCATATCCCAGTAGCAATGTGAATCCGTTGCGTGATATCCGTACAGATTATAACCGTACCCGCATGACACGTATGTTTTCTACAGGCTATGCTTCGATAGATATTATCAAAGGGTTGAAATTGAAAGAAACGCTTAGCTATGATTATAATATTCAGAAAGATTCCCGTTATTGGAATCCGTTGTCAAATGCTATACATGGTAATGCAAAAGATTGTGCTTCTATTAATACTAATCCAAATGATTCTTCATGCGATGCCATAACATATATAGATGAGCTTGATAGTTGTTTATTTATAAATTCTTTATCTTTATATCCATGTATTATTACATTATTTTGTAATGAATACTCCTTAACTTTGTTAATCAAGTGATTTTTTAATACCCCATCTCCAATTATATCCAGTTTCCAATCCTTCTTTTGATTATTTACTATTTTGAATACATCTAATAAATCATCAAATCCTTTTTCCGGAGATAATCTTCCAATCGAAATTATTTTTTTGCTTTCTAATGCTGATACCTCTCTTGGAATATAGTCTAAGCTATGAGGTATAAATACACAGTTAGTTTTTGTACCTTCAAAATATTTCTTATAAAAATCTGTTAACATTTGCGATACCGGCATAAAATAGTCTATATTTTTACATGACTCAACTAAGTCTTTTATATATTTTTCATTTTCATTATGATAAGTATGTTCCTGAGCTATAGTGATTAGATTCTTATTTCCATATTTCGATAATAGT
>OGYU01001841.1_pt1 | contig 14479 bp, 10 predicted proteins | sample 1576581 | NCBI WGS metagenome assembly OGYU01 (sample SAMEA3541547, study PRJEB24748) | human gut metagenome | biome: human gut; feature: human-associated habitat; material: faeces | place: China | collected 2012 | reverse complement strand
TGGAAGAATAATGTTAGTCATCGGTATGGCAGCAGGATTTGGAGGGTTATTTCAGGTCTCGGCGGGAGTAGAACGATCCCGGTAAATGTCAGAGTCATTGCCGCCACCAACCGTGATTTGTGGCAAATGGTTGAAGATCGCCAGTTTCGCAGCGATCTCTTTTATCGCCTGAATGTCTTCCCACTGGAACTGCCGCCACTGCGCGACCGTCCGGAAGATATCCCTCTTTTAGCAAAGCATTTCACGCAAAAAATGGCGCGCCATATGAATCGCGCAATTGACGCCATCCCGACCGAGGCGCTACGCCAGTTGATGTCGTGGGACTGGCCGGGCAACGTGCGCGAGCTGGAAAACGTGATTGAGCGAGCGGTACTACTGACTCGCGGTAACAGTCTGAATTTACATCTTAATGTCCGACAAAGCCGTTTACTGCCGACGCTAAATGAAGATTCAGCGCTTCGCAGTTCAATGGCGCAGTTGCTGCACCCGACGACGCCAGAGAATGACGAAGAAGAACGTCAGCGCATTGTTCAGGTATTGCGAGAAACCAATGGCATTGTTGCCGGGCCCCGTGGCGCGGCGACGCGATTAGGGATGAAGCGCACCACGCTGCTGTCACGAATGCAGCGGCTGGGGATCTCGGTTCGCGAGGTGTTGTAATCTGTTTTTGCAGGAGTATGCATGAGAAACAAACTCTCTTTCGACTTGCAGTTGAGCGCCAGAAAAGCGGCAATCGCTGAACGGATTGCCGCCCATAAAATTGCCCGCAGTAAAGTGTCGGTCTTTTTAATGGCGATGTCCGCTGGCGTGTTTATGGCGATCGGATTTACTTTTTACCTTACCGTTATCGCCGATGCCCCGTCTTCACAGGCATTAACCCATCTGGTGGGCGGCCTTTGCTTTACACTTGGCTTTATTTTGCTGGCGGTTTGCGGCACCAGCCTGTTCACCTCGTCGGTAATGACGGTAATGGCAAAAAGTCGGGGCGTTATTAGTTGGCGAACATGGCTGATTAATGCACTTCTGGTGGCCTGCGGTAATCTGGCAGGTATTGCCTGTTTCAGTTTGTTAATCTGGTTTTCCGGGCTGGTGATGAGTGAAAACGCGATGTGGGGAGTCGCGGTTTTACACTGCGCCGAGGGCAAAATGCATCATACATTTACTGAATCAGTCAGCCTCGGCATTATGTGCAATCTGATGGTTTGCCTGGCGCTGTGGGTGAGTTATTGCGGACGTTCGTTATGCGACAAAATCGTCGCCATGATTTTGCCCATCACCCTGTTTGTCGCCAGTGGTTTTGAGCACTGTATCGCCAATTTGTTTGTGATTCCGTTCGCCATTGCCATTCGCCATTTCGCCCCTACCTCCTTCTGGCAACTGGCGCACAGTAGCGCAGACCATTTTCCGGTACTGACGATCAGCCATTTTATTACCGCCAATCTGCTCCCGGTGATGCTGGGTAATATTATCGGCGGTGCAGTGCTGGTGAGTATTTGTTATCGGGCTATTTATTTACGTCAGGAACCCTAAAAATCAGCCCGGCGAAACAGTTCGTCGGGCTGAAGATTATTCTTGCGCGATTTGCCCATCGGGCCAGGCGTGAATCACGGCTTTGATCAGCGTCGCCAATGGAATGGCGAAGAATACGCCCCAGAATCCCCACAAACCACCGAAGATCACCACCGATAAAATAATCACCAGCGGATGCAGGTTAACCGCTTCGGAGAACAACACCGGCACTAGCAGGTTGCCGTCCAGCGCCTGAATAATCAGATACACCGCGAAGCAGCTCCAGAATTCCGTGCCAGCACCAAACTGGAATAGCGCCACGCCAATCACCGGAATGGTCACCACAAATGCGCCAATGTACGGAATAAGAACCGAGAAGCCGACCAGCACCGCCAGCAGCAGCGAATAGTTCAGCCCGAAGAGTAAGAACCCCAGCCAGGTGGCGATCCCCACCACGATCATCTCCAGCACTTTGCCGCGGATATAGTTGGTGATTTGTTGATTCATCTCCTTCCACACCTGTCCTGCCAGTCCGCGGTTACGCGGTAGCACCCGACGAACGGCGTTCAGCATCTGCTCTTTGTCTTTCAACAGGAAGAAGACCATCAATGGCACCAGCACCAGATAGACAGCTATGGTGAGCAAACCGACCAGCGAGGCGAGGGAAATTTTCACCACCGAATCGCCCATGGTAAGCATCCGACTGCGCATATTTTCGGCCATTGCATCAATAATGCCCGCATCCATCAACGCCGGATAGCGGCGCGGCAACGTGGCGGCAAAGTCAGAAAGCTTATTGAGCATCCCCGGCATATCGCGGATTAAGTAGATGCCCTGTTGCCAGGCGATAGGCAGTACCACGAACGCCATCAGTAGCAATATACCGACGAAAACCACCAATACAATCGACGTCGCCCAGCGGCGGGAGCAGCCAATAGATTGCAGGCGCACGGTTGGCCATTCCAGCAAATAGGCCAGCACAATAGCCACCAGCAACGGAGCAAGCAGGCCACTAAAGAAAAAGATAATGCCAAATCCGGCAACTAAAATAACCAGCAAGGCAATCGCTTCCGGGTCGCTAAAACGGCGGCGATACCATTGCATCAACATTTCGAGCATAAAGACCTTCCCTGAACCTCAAGAGCGGGATTGCGATCCGCAATTGTATCGAAATGTCACAAAAAAGACTTCGCTTTTTATGACGGATTCAGGAAACTGAAAAGTCATTTGAGTGGGCTAATCTTCGCCGTTACACTCAAAGGCGGCGCGGTGGGAACGATATTTCACAGTATCGGTCAAATGACTATCTTCAGAAATACAGGATAGAGGTTATGTTCAGGCAGTTGAAAAAAAACCTGGTTGCAACCCTCATTGCTGCTATGACCATTGGTCAGGTAGCCCCGGCGTTTGCCGACAGCGCAGACACCTTGCCGGATATGGGAACCTCCGCAGGAAGCACGCTTTCCATTGGCCAGGAAATGCAGATGGGCGACTATTATGTCCGCCAGCTACGCGGCAGCGCGCCGTTAATTAATGACCCGCTGTTAACGCAATATATTAATTCGCTGGGTATGCGTCTGGTTTCGCATGCCAATTCGGTTAAGACACCGTTTCATTTCTTTCTGATCAACAACGACGAAATTAACGCCTTTGCTTTCTTTGGCGGCAACGTGGTGCTGCACTCTGCCCTGTTCCGTTATTCCGATAACGAAAGTCAACTGGCTTCAGTTATGGCGCACGAAATCTCCCACGTCACCCAACGTCACCTGGCGCGAGCGATGGAAGATCAGCAGCGCAGCGCGCCGCTGACCTGGGTCGGCGCATTAGGTTCTATTTTACTGGCGATGGCCAGTCCGCAGGCGGGGATGGCTGCGCTGACCGGTACACTGGCGGGAACGCGCCAAGGGATGATCAGTTTCACCCAGCAAAATGAACAGGAAGCGGACCGCATTGGTATTCAGGTGCTGCAACGCTCGGGATTCGATCCGCAGGCGATGCCGACCTTCCTCGAAAAATTGCTCGATCAGGCGCGTTACTCCTCGCGTCCGCCGGAAATTTTATTGACTCACCCGTTGCCGGAAAGTCGTCTGGCAGATGCCCGCAACCGTGCTAATCAGATGCGTCCGATGGTGGTGCAGTCGTCGGAAGATTTCTATCTGGCGAAAGCGCGCACACTGGGGATGTATAATTCCGGACGTAACCAGCTCACCAGTGATTTGCTGGATGAATGGGCGAAAGGAAACGTTCGTCAGCAACGAGCGGCGCAATATGGTCGTGCTTTACAGGCGATGGAAGCCAATAAATACGACGAAGCGCGTAAAACGCTGCAACCGTTACTGGCGGCAGAACCTGGCAACGCATGGTATCTCGATCTGGCTACCGATATCGATCTTGGGCAAAACAAAGCCAATGACGCTATCAATCGCCTGAAAAATGCCCGCGATTTGCGCACCAATCCAGTGTTGCAGCTCAACCTGGCGAACGCTTATCTGCAAGGCGGTCAACCACAAGAAGCGGCCAATATTCTGAATCGCTACACTTTTAACAATAAAGATGACAGCAACGGCTGGGATTTACTGGCACAGGCGGAAGCCGCGCTAAATAACCGCGATCAGGAACTGGCTGCGCGAGCAGAAGGTTATGCGCTCGCCGGGCGACTCGATCAGGCCATTTCCTTGTTGAGTAGCGCCAGTTCTCAGGTGAAATTAGGCAGCCTGCAACAAGCGCGTTACGATGCGCGCATCGACCAGTTGCGCCAGCTGCAGGAACGCTTTAAGCCTTATACCAAGATGTAATTCGCATTAAAGGAAGAACAATGACCAAACAGGTAAAAATCTACCATAACCCACGCTGTTCAAAGAGCCGGGAAACGCTAAACCTGCTGAAAGAAAACGGCGTGGAGCCAGAAGTGGTGCTCTACCTTGAGACACCCGCCGATGCGGCAACGCTGCGTGATTTGCTGAAAATGCTGGGGATGAATAGCGCTCGTGAATTGATGCGCCAGAAAGAGGATCTTTATAAAGAACTGAACCTGGCTGACAGTTCGCTTAGCGAAGAGGCGCTGATTCAGGCAATGGTGGATAATCCGAAGCTAATGGAGCGCCCGATTGTGGTCGCGAATGGCAAAGCGCGAATTGGTCGTCCACCGGAGCAGGTGCTGGAAATCGTGGGTTAAGAAGTGCTCCATCGCTAGTTGAAGCACATTGCCGGATGCGACGCTTGCCGCGTCTTATCCGGCCGACGAATACTATGGGTGCGCATCCGACAATAAACGTCTTGTCTACAGTTTCAGAATTTCTTTCACAAACGGAATGGTCAGCTTACGTTGCGCGGTAATCGACGCACGATCCAACTGATCCAACGTCATAAATAACGTGCGCATCTCTCTGTCGAGCCGCTTCAACAAGAAACGCCCCACATCTTCCGGCAGTTCAAAACCACGCAAACGCGCGCGTAACTGTAGCGCCTGCAACTTATCTTCATCAGAAAGTGGCTGCAATTTGTAGATCTGCCCCCAGTCGAGACGCGACGCGAGATCCGGTAATCCCAGATTCAACTGCCGCGGTGGACGATCGCCGGTGATTAACAACCGTGTTTTGCCCGATTCCAGAATTCGATTGTAGAGATCGAAAATCGCCATCTCCCACAACTCATCGCCTGCAATACACTCAATGTTGTCGATACAGACCAGCGACAAATGCTCCATACCGTCGAGCACTTCCGGAACAAACCAGGTGCGTTTATCCAGCGGGACATAGCCCACCGCATCGCCACGCTGCGACAATTCCGCGCAAGCCGCGTGCAGCAGATGGCTGCGCCCCGCGCCTTCGCGTGCCCAGAGATAGATGTAACCGCTATGTTCCTGACGCAGCACGTTTTGCAGCGCGGCCAGTAAAGAGGAGTTATCCCCCGGCCAGAAACTTGCAAAGGTTTCGTCGTCAGGAAGATAAAGTGGCAAAGAGAGCTGTGCCGGTGTGTTCAGAGATACCTCAACCAGGATTTCACAAAATCGCGAGAAGTTTACCACAGAATCCCATGATGTTTGAACCGGGCAGCAACACTGCCCGGTCGGTACATTATTTGTCTGTTATATCCGCGTCTTCTGCGTCCAGCACCACTTCTTCAGGGCGCAGCACACTAATCATTTTGAAGATCAAACTTAAGCCGATACCGACGATGGTCGCCAGCGCCATACCTTTCAGCTCCGCCGCGCCGATGTTTACCTTCGCGCCACTGACACCGATGATCAAAATCACGGAAGTCAGGATCAGGTTCTGTGCTTTGTTGTAATCCACTTTCGATTCGATCAAAACACGAATACCGGAAGCACCGATGACACCATAAAGCAGCAGCGAAACGCCGCCCATCACCGGCAATGGGATCATCTGGATAGCAGCAGCCAGTTTACCGACGCAGGAAAGCAGGATAGCGAAAATCGCCGCCCCGCCGATAACCCAGGTACTGTAAACACGGGTGATCGCCATCACGCCAATGTTTTCCCCGTAGGTGGTGTTTGGCGTGGAGCCAAAGAAGCCGGAGATCACGGTCGACAAGCCGTTAGCAAACATCGAACGGTGCAGACCTGGATCGCGCAGCAGATCTTTTTTGACGATATTAGCCGTTACCACCAGGTGCCCTACGTGTTCGGCAATAACCACTAACGCCGCTGGCAGAATAGTCAGAATGGCAAACCACTCGAAGCGCGGCGTATAGAGGGTTGGCAGCGCAAACCAGTGAGCATTAATAATCGGCGTGGTATCGACAATTCCCATTGCGAAAGAGAGCGCGTAACCCACCAGCACGCCAATTAAAATCGGGATAATTGCCAGGAAACCACGAAACAGCACGGAACCTAAAACCGTGACTGCCAGGGTGGTAATGGAGATGATGATGGTTTTGGAGTCTGGCGTTTGCCCTTCAGCCGGGAGTAAACCTGCCATACCGGCAGCTACGCCCGCCAGCTCCAGACCGATGACGGCAACGATTGCGCCCATTGCCGCAGGTGGAAACAGCACGTCCAGCCAGCCGGTCCCCGCTTTCTTCACGATAAAAGAAACCAGGCAGAACAGCACGCCGCACATAATAAAGCCGCCCAGCGCGACTTCATACCCTAACGGCAACAGTAACAATACCGGTGAAATAAAGGCAAAGCTGGAACCAAGATAAGCCGGAATTTTCCCTTTACAGATGAAGAGATACAGCAGTGTTCCTATACCGTTAAATAACAGTACAGTCGCCGGGTTAATATGAAATAAGACGGGCACCAGGACGGTTGCACCAAACATGGCGAACAAATGTTGCAAACTAAGCGGGATTGTCTGTAAAAGTGGCGGTCTTTCACTCACCCCGATAGCACGGCGCGTCATAGTATTATCCTCTGTATTATGTGTTATAGGCGCTTTACTCAAAAAAAAGCCGACTCTTAAAGTCGGCTTTAATTATTTTTATTCTTTATTTCGTACCAAAGATTTTGTCACCGGCATCGCCGAGGCCCGGAATAATGTATCCGTGCTCGTTCAGTCCCTGGTCAATCGATGCAGTATACAGTTCGACGTCCGGGTGCGCTTTTTCCAGCGCTGCGATACCTTCTGGCGCAGCGACCAGCACCAGAACTTTGATGCTGCTGCAGCCCGCTTTTTTCAGCAGGTCGATGGTCGCGATAACGGAACCACCGGTTGCCAGCATTGGGTCAACGATCAGCGCCATACGCTCATCGATGTTAGAAACCAGTTTCTGGAAGTACGGTACCGGCTCCAGCGTTTCTTCATTACGGTACATACCGACGACGCTGATGCGCGCGCTCGGAACGTTTTCCAGCACACCGTCCATCATCCCCAGACCCGCACGCAGAATTGGCACAACGGTAATTTTCTTACCTTTGATCTGGTCGATTTCTACCGGGCCGTTCCAGCCTTCGATAGTTACTTTTTCCGTTTCGAGGTCGGCGGTCGCTTCGTAAGTCAGCAGGCTACCCACTTCGGAAGCGAGTTCGCGAAAGCGCTTGGTGCTGATATCTTGCTCACGCATCAGTCCCAGCTTGTGTTTGACGAGTGGGTGTTTGACTTCCACGATCTTCATACTCTTTCTCCTTTGAGGGGCAGCCACAAAAAAAATCGACGGATTATACCTCCTTTCTTCAAGGCGGCAATATTATTTTCGTTGACTTTAGTCAAAATGATAACGGTTTGAGATAAAGTTATTTTATATTCAAATGGTTATGGAAGAAGATTATTCCATCCGAAAACGATCCTTTGCCCTGGTACAAGTATTGTTTTGCCGCGCGCCTGGGGAAAAGACGTACAAAAAGGTTGTGTAAAGCAGTCTCGCAAACGTTTGCTTTCCCTGTTAGAATTGCGCCGAATTTTATTTTTCTACCGCAAGTAACGCGTGGGGACCCAAGCAGTGACCGATAAAACCTCTCTTAGCTACAAAGATGCCGGTGTTGATATTGACGCGGGTAATGCTCTGGTTGGAAGAATCAAAGGCGTAGTGAAGAAAACGCGTCGTCCGGAAGTGATGGGCGGTCTGGGCGGCTTCGGTGCGCTGTGTGCATTGCCGCAAAAATATCGTGAACCCGTGCTGGTTTCCGGCACTGACGGCGTAGGTACCAAGCTGCGTCTGGCGATGGACTTAAAACGTCACGACACCATTGGTATTGATCTGGTCGCCATGTGCGTTAATGACCTGGTGGTGCAAGGTGCGGAACCGCTGTTTTTCCTCGACTATTACGCAACCGGAAAACTGGATGTGGATACCGCTTCAGCGGTGATCAGTGGCATTGCGGAAGGTTGTCTGCAATCGGGCTGTTCACTGGTGGGTGGCGAAACGGCAGAAATGCCGGGGATGTATCACGGTGAAGATTACGATGTCGCTGGTTTCTGCGTTGGCGTGGTAGAAAAATCAGAAATCATCGACGGCTCTAAAGTCAGCGATGGCGATGTGCTGATTGCACTCGGCTCCAGCGGTCCGCACTCGAACGGCTATTCGCTGGTGCGCAAAATTCTTGAAGTCAGCGGTTGTGATCCGCAAACCACCGAACTTGATGGTAAGCCATTAGCCGATCATCTGCTGGCACCGACCCGCATTTACGTGAAGTCCGTGCTGGAGTTGATTGAAAAGGTCGATGTGCATGCTATTGCGCACCTGACCGGCGGCGGCTTCTGGGAAAACATTCCGCGCGTATTGCCAGATAATACTCAGGCAGTGATTGATGAATCATCCTGGCAGTGGCCGGAAGTGTTCAACTGGCTGCAAACGGCAGGTAACGTTGAGCGCCATGAAATGTATCGCACCTTCAACTGCGGCGTCGGGATGATTATTGCCCTGCCTGCTCCGGAAGTGGACAAAGCCCTCGCCCTGCTCAATGCCAACGGTGAAAACGCGTGGAAAATCGGTATCATCAAAGCCTCTGATTCCGAACAACGCGTGGTTATCGAATAATGAATATTGTGGTGCTTATTTCCGGCAACGGAAGTAATTTGCAGGCAATTATTGACGCCTGCAAAACCAACAAAATTAAAGGCACCGCACGGGCAGTTTTCAGCAATAAGGCCGACGCGTTCGGCCTTGAACGCGCCCGCCAGGCGGGTATTGCAACGCATACGCTCATCGCCAGCGCGTTTGACAGTCGTGAAGCCTATGACCGGGAGTTGATTCATGAAATCGACATGTACGCACCCGATGTGGTCGTGCTGGCTGGTTTTATGCGCATTCTCAGCCCGGCGTTTGTCTCCCACTATGCCGGGCGTTTGCTGAACATTCACCCTTCTCTGCTGCCGAAATATCCCGGATTACACACCCATCGTCAGGCGCTGGAAAATGGCGATGAAGAGCACGGTACATCGGTGCATTTCGTCACCGATGAACTGGACGGTGGCCCGGTTATTTTACAGGCGAAAGTCCCGGTATTTGCTGGTGATACGGAGGATGACATCACCGCCCGCGTGCAAACCCAGGAACACGCTATTTATCCACTGGTGATTAGCTGGTTTGCCGATGGTCGTCTGAAAATGCACGAAAACGCCGCGTGGCTGGATGGTCAACGTCTGCCGCCGCAGGGCTACGCTGCCGACGAGTAATGCCCCGTAGTTAAAGCGCCAGCTCTGCCGCTGGCGTTTTTCAATTCACCTGTAAATCGCAAGCTCCAGCAGTTTTTTTCCCCCTTTTCTGGCATAGTTGGACATCTGCCAATATTGCTCGCCATAATATCCAGGCAGTGTCCCGTGAATAAAACGGAGTAAAAGTGGTAATGGGTCAGGAAAAGCTATACATCGAAAAAGAGCTCAGTTGGTTATCGTTCAATGAACGCGTGCTTCAGGAAGCGGCGGACAAATCTAACCCGCTGATTGAAAGGATGCGTTTCCTGGGGATCTATTCCAATAACCTTGATGAGTTCTATAAAGTCCGCTTCGCTGAACTGAAGCGACGCATCATTATTAGCGAAGAACAAGGTTCCAACTCTCATTCCCGCCATTTACTGGGCAAAATTCAGTCCCGGGTGCTGAAAGCCGATCAGGAATTCGACGGCCTCTACAACGAGTTGTTGCTGGAGATGGCGCGCAACCAGATCTTCCTGATTAATGAACGCCAGCTCTCCGTCAATCAACAAAACTGGCTGCGTCATTATTTTAAGCAGTATCTGCGTCAGCACATTACGCCGATTTTAATCAATCCTGACACTGATTTAGTGCAGTTCCTGAAAGATGATTACACCTATCTGGCGGTGGAAATTATCCGTGGCGATACCATCCGTTACGCGCTGCTGGAGATCCCATCAGATAAAGTGCCGCGCTTTGTGAATTTACCGCCAGAAGCGCCGCGTCGACGCAAGCCGATGATTCTTCTGGATAACATTCTGCGTTACTGCCTTGATGATATTTTCAAAGGCTTCTTTGATTATGACGCGCTGAATGCCTATTCAATGAAGATGACCCGCGATGCCGAATACGATTTAGTGCATGAGATGGAAGCCAGCCTGATGGAGTTGATGTCTTCCAGTCTCAAGCAGCGTTTAACTGCTGAGCCGGTGCGTTTTGTTTATCAGCGCGATATGCCCAATGCGCTGGTTGAAGTGTTACGCGAAAAACTGACTATTTCCCGCTACGACTCCATCGTCCCCGGCGGTCGTTATCATAATTTTAAAGACTTTATTAATTTCCCCAATGTCGGCAAAGCCAATCTGGTGAACAAACCACTGCCGCGTTTACGCCACATTTGGTTTGATAAAGCCCAGTTCCGCAATGGTTTTGATGCCATTCGCGAACGCGATGTGTTGCTCTATTATCCTTATCATACCTTTGAGCATGTGCTGGAACTGCTGCGTCAGGCTTCGTTCGACCCGAGCGTACTGGCGATTAAAATTAACATTTACCGCGTGGCGAAAGATTCACGCATCATCGACTCGATGATCCACGCCGCACACAACGGTAAGAAAGTCACCGTGGTGGTTGAGTTACAGGCGCGTTTCGACGAAGAAGCCAACATTCACTGGGCGAAGCGCCTGACCGAAGCAGGCGTGCACGTTATCTTCTCTGCGCCGGGGCTGAAAATTCACGCCAAACTGTTCCTGATTTCACGTAAAGAAAACGGTGAAGTGGTGCGTTACGCACACATCGGGACCGGGAACTTTAACGAAAAAACCGCGCGTCTTTATACTGACTATTCGTTGCTGACCGCCGATGCGCGCATCACCAACGAAGTACGGCGGGTGTTCAACTTTATTGAAAACCCATACCGCCCGGTGACATTTGATTATTTAATGGTGTCGCCGCAAAACTCCCGCCGCCTGTTGTATGAAATGGTGGACCGCGAAATCGCCAACGCGCAGCAAGGGCTGCCCAGCGGTATCACCCTGAAGCTAAATAACCTTGTCGATAAAGGCCTGGTTGATCGTCTGTATGCGGCCTCCAGCTCCGGCGTACCGGTTAATCTGCTGGTTCGCGGCATGTGTTCGCTGATCCCCAATCTGGAAGGCATTAGCGACAACATTCGTGCCATCAGTATTGTTGACCGTTACCTTGAACATGACCGGGTTTATATTTTTGAAAATGGCGGCGATAAAAAGGTCTACCTTTCTTCCGCCGACTGGATGACGCGCAATATTGATTATCGTATTGAAGTGGCGACACCGCTGCTCGATCCGCGCCTGAAGCAGCGGGTGCTGGACATCATCGACATATTGTTCAGCGATACGGTCAAAGCACGTTATATCGATAAAGAACTCAGTAATCGCTACGTTCCCCGCGGCAATCGCCGCAAAGTACGGGCGCAGTTGGCGATTTACGACTACATCAAATCACTCGAACAACCTGAATAACCCTATGCCAATACACGATAAATCCCCTCGTCCGCAGGAGTTTGCTGCGGTCGATCTTGGTTCAAACAGTTTTCACATGGTCATTGCCCGTGTGGTAGATGGTGCCATGCAGATTATTGGCCGCCTGAAACAGCGGGTGCATCTGGCGGACGGCCTGGGGCCAGATAATATGTTGAGTGAAGAGGCAATGACGCGCGGTTTAAACTGTCTGTCGCTGTTTGCCGAACGGCTGCAAGGGTTTTCTCCTGCCAGCGTCTGTATAGTTGGCACCCATACACTGCGTCAGGCGCTGAACGCCACTGACTTTCTGAAACGCGCGGAAAAGGTCATTCCCTACCCGATTGAAATTATTTCCGGTAATGAAGAAGCCCGTCTGATTTTTATGGGCGTGGAACATACCCAACCGGAAAAAGGTCGCAAACTGGTTATTGATATTGGCGGCGGATCTACGGAACTGGTGATTGGTGAAAATTTCGAACCGATTCTCGTTGAAAGCCGCCGGATGGGTTGTGTCAGCTTTGCCCAGCTTTACTTCCCTGGCGGGGTCATCAATAAAGAGAATTTTCAGCGCGCTCGTATGGCGGCAGCACAAAAACTGGAAACTTTAACCTGGCAATTCCGTATTCAGGGCTGGAACGTGGCAATGGGCTCTTCCGGTACCATAAAAGCCGCCCATGAAGTGTTAATGGAAATGGGCGAGAAAGACGGGATAATTACCCCGGAACGTCTGGAAAAACTGGTAAAAGAAGTTTTACGTCACCGTAATTTCGCATCGCTGAGTTTACCGGGTCTTTCCGAAGAGCGGAAAACAGTCTTCGTTCCTGGACTGGCGATTTTATGCGGTGTGTTTGATGCTTTAGCCATCCGTGAACTGCGCCTTTCTGACGGGGCGTTACGCGAAGGCGTACTGTATGAAATGGAAGGACGTTTCCGTCATCAGGATGTGCGTAGTCGCACCGCCAGCAGCCTCGCCAACCAGTATCACATCGACAGTGAACAGGCCCGACGGGTGCTGGATACCACTATGCAAATGTACGAACAGTGGCGGGAACAGCAACCGAAGCTGGCGCATCCGCAACTGGAGGCGCTACTGCGATGGGCCGCCATGCTGCATGAGGTCGGGTTGAATATCAACCACAGCGGTTTGCATCGCCACTCCGCTTATATTCTGCAAAACAGCGACTTGCCGGGTTTTAATCAGGAACAGCAGTTGATGATGGCGACGCTGGTGCGCTATCACCGTAAAGCGATTAAGCTCGACGATCTGCCGCGCTTTACCTTGTTTAAGAAGAAACAGTTCCTGCCACTGATTCAGCTATTGCGCCTTGGCGTATTACTCAATAATCAACGTCAGGCAACCACCACACCGCCAACATTGACGCTGATTACCGATGACAGTCACTGGACACTGCGTTTTCCGCATGACTGGTTTAGTCAGAATGCGCTGGTACTGCTTGATCTGGAAAAGGAGCAAGAATACTGGGAAGGCGTGGCTGGCTGGCGGTTGAAAATTGAAGAAGAAAGTACACCAGAAATCGCCGCTTAATGCTTTGCGGGCCGACAAGAAATGTCGGCCCGCATTATTCAGGCACTTTCGCGAATGGGTTCGATTTCATTCAGCGTATCAATTAACGGTTGCGGCTTACCAATAAGATAACCCTGCATATAATCGATCCCCAAAGAGAGCACCGCCTCGCGGATCTCTTCGTTTTCAACGTACTCTGCCACTACCCGCATTTTCTTCATTCGCGCCAGGTGGCAAATCGACGCCACTATCTGATAATCCAGACTATTTGACACAATATTGCGGATAAAACTGCCGTCAATTTTAAGCAGATCGGCATTCACATTTTTAAGCCGCGCATAGCTGGCGTAGCCGGTGCCGAAATCATCAATCGCAATCTGGCAGCCTAATTCCTGAAGATGCTGCAAGGTGATTTGCGCCTGCTTAACATTGGTCAGAGCATTACTTTCGGTGACTTCAAAAATAAGTTGCCACGCTTCAATCTGATATTTAGCCAGCAGCTGACTGACTTCAACGGGAAAACGAGCCTGACATACCGAGGTTGGCGACAGATTAATGGCAAAACGGTGAGCGGGCATCTTCGCTCTGTTTTCAGCCATAAATTGCAGCGTATGTTCAATGACCCACATGTCGATACTCGACGATAAACCAAATTCGTGCGCGACCGGCAAGAAGCTGTCGGGGCTGATCAGTTCATCATTCTCACCTTTCATACGCAGAAGAATTTCATGGTAGACATCGCCACGCATACCGGTAATCGGCTGGGCCATCAGGAAAAAATGGTTGTGTTCCAGCGCCTGCTGTAGCCGATTCATCATCGCGACTTTATCTTTCAATTCGCGTTGCAAATACATTGCCCCGCGACGCTGCATATTTTCAGGGGCGTTGGTCACGATGGAAAGCTCGGCGACCGTATTTAGCTCTCCCAGCAGCAGGTAGATATGATTCACTGGCGAGCGCACATAGCAGTAACTGACGCCAATCTGCGGTTGCATCGGCATTCCATCCCAAAAGAAACGAAATTGCTTGAGATGGCTATCCAGTGCGGTAATGCGCTCCTGGTGCGATTCTGTATTCAGTCGCAGCGCGAGATCGTTACCCGAAAGCTGATAAACATCTTCACCCGGTTC
>OGYU01001829.1_pt1 | contig 14522 bp, 19 predicted proteins | sample 1576581 | NCBI WGS metagenome assembly OGYU01 (sample SAMEA3541547, study PRJEB24748) | human gut metagenome | biome: human gut; feature: human-associated habitat; material: faeces | place: China | collected 2012 | reverse complement strand
TCCGTGGATGTCGTTTCTGTCAGGCGGGAATGGTTTACCGTCCGACACGTCCGCGCCAGTAACACTGTTTTTTGCTACATGATGGTAAGTGATCCACGGCTGCTGGCCGTCTGTAGTAGGATCATCTACTTTCTGGACGACAACAATCGCGTTGTCTCCAAGGAACGGAGTCTCACTCAGATCATTTTCAAAGTTCGTTGTGTAACTGTCGAAATCTCCGAACGTCACCGGTTTGGCATCTGTCGAGATATCGAAATCCGGATCGATCGTTTTAATGTTTGTTAAATGTTCAATTGTCATTAAATCTTCCCTGTTATGATCTGCAGCCTGTACACTCAATGCAGAAGTCGGAAGATAACTCACAAAGGTACTAAGTACCATAAGAATGGACGTTAACAAGGAAACTACCTTGTTGTACAGCGAACTATTCTTCTTTCTTTCCATAGAAATCTCCTTTCAAAAAATAAGTTTTCCTTGCAACACATATACGAGGTATTATATAATAATAAAAGGTTTCTTTTCAACCTGATTTCCGGAAAAGTTACTGCGCCTGCTTTGCGCGTAGTTACTGTTCACGCCTTGCGCAAACAGTAACTGATTTTGCCGATGCTTCGCATTCCGAATCGGCAAAATCCACTACCACCACTGTATTGTACGGAATTTTCAGTTCAGAAAATTCCTACCCATGAAAAGTAACTGATTCTTTTCCCAAAACGAAAAAAGACTCAGAGCAGCCACTTTGCAACCCACTTTAAAATAAAATGGTGATTATCATGAATATTTCCGAGGAAAAACGTACACAAATCTGTGCAGCACTTGCCAAGGCGCAGCAGGACATCAAGCGCATACAGGCCGCAGGTGTTATGGATATCTCGGAAGTGGAGCGGGTTTACCGTGCGCTGCAGGACGTGGTGCAGGAACTCCGTATTCTGATCGACCAATAAATGCAAAAACAGCCCCGTGGAACCGTCAGGCTCCCCGGGGCTGTTGCGATACTATGATTTTGTTGGCACTACAGAAACATCACATATAGGTCTTCTGGCTGCGCACCTGCGCTTCGATCATCGGCTTCAGGTAGCTGTCGAGGTCGCCAAAGGTCTCCTTGATGAACGTGATGGTCTCCTGCGTCAGGGCTTTCTTCGCTGCGGTCAGTGCGCGGTTGTAGGCAATGCGCTGCGCGTCCTCGTCGAACTTGTCCTGTTCCTTCAGGGCATCAACGTAGGTCTGGTTGACATACTGGACAGCATTGAACACCGCGTTGGCGGCATTCTGGAGACAGGTCTGCGCAAACTTGTTGTTGATGTAGCCGTTTGCAATGCTGACACCCTTGTTCAGGCCCCAGCCAAAGATAACTGTCATTGCGGGGATGCAGGCAGTAAGAGCGACTTTCAGAAATTCATTCATAAGAGCTTATCCTTTCTGCTCGGTTTCCGAGCGCTGCTTTAAAATGTCCACAGCCTTGGTGAGCGCTGCCGGGATCGGCAGTCCCATCAAGCCCGCGTTTTCAATGATGGAAATGGTCTCGTTACAGATAAAGCCGATCACAACGGCATCCCGCACAAAGGTGGAACCCATCACGGCATCCAGCCTGCAGGCCACCAGCACGATCAGGAGCGTTTCGCCCTTGCGGATCAGGCCCTTCCAGCCTGCCCGGCTTTCCAGTGTCCCGGTCTTGGTTTTGGGCGATGCGTGAAACACACCGGCCACAATTAGACCGGTGATGTAGTCGACGGCCATAAAGATCACCAGCGTTTGCATGGCGGCATCCCAGCCGCCAAAAAGACCGGCGATCACGCCGCCGATCGCGCCGATCGCCATGCAAAAATAATCTTTCATGCGCCACCTTCTCACTGCGTCCATCTGCTTTTGTTGGGCCGGGTGTCCACATGCACCCAGCCCTTGGCGCGGCCCGCCTTGACGGGGTAGCGGCCAACGCCACCCCAGGCGGGCATCAGGCTCTCGGCGTAGGCGGCCACGTCCTCGACGGACACGCCCGCCACCTGGATGTCCGCTGCCTTGCCCAGCAGGTGCTGGCTGGATCTGGAGCCGCCGACGGCGGTGTTGTGGGTTCCGGTGCGGTAGCCGCTGGTGATCGTGATGGGCTTGCCAAAGTGCTCCCGGATGCACTGCAAAAGCACCACAAGGCTTTCGTCGATCATCACGACGTCGCTGCCGTCGCGGCAGCGGAACTCGTAGACCGTAAAATTCGGGGACAGTTTCTTTTTTCTGTCCGCTTTCAGGCTATACTGTTTGATTGCCATGCTCTCACGTCCTTTCTTTCTTGGCATTACTCTTCCTGCGTCACATCGTCCGGTGCATCAATCGCGCTGTCCTCCGCGTCCAGCGCGTCATAGTCCGCCTGCGCGGCCTGCGTCTCGGTCAGCAGGTCCGCGAGGGTGGGGTAGTGGTAGCCGGTAAATGTGACGTTGTACACATAATTTCTGTTATTGTAGCTGCTTTTTGCATTGGTGAACGTGATGGTTCCGTCTGTCTGGAAAGTAATCGTGAACTCCTGTCCGACCGATGTTTTTACCGTGTTTCCGCGAGGAATCGTCACGTTCTCATCGACGCTGGCATACTTATAGACAAAATAGTCAACGTCAGATGGAGCCTGATAGGTGTGCACTTGATTTCGGTCAATGTCAAACTTTCCGTAGTTCCACACCAGCCGGGGCTCCGACTTGACCGCCACACTGGCCGCGATGGTGTCATACAGCGTCTTGCCGCTCAGGGTGCCGTCCGGGGCAATGTCCAGATAGTCGCCCACCTTCACGCCGCCCAGCTGGTCCGCCGTAGCAGGCGGCAGGGTGTACGGCGTGCCGAACTTTTGGTCCGCCTCTGCCTTGGTATAAAAGCTGCCGCTCTCCACCGCCGCGATGGCGGCGTCCAGGGCGTCGAGCTTGGTGTGCAGCTCAGTGGACAGCTGGGTCATTATGGCCAGCGCCTGCGCCTGCAGCTGGGCCGTGGGGATGCCGGTCACGCCGTCCCGCATGACGCCGCACACGTCCTCGGCCGCGCGGGTGTCGGTGATGTCGGCGGCGGTGACCACCGAGGAGCCTGCAGGCACGCTCACCGTGCACAGGCCCAGCTCGTACTGGTTGTGGTTCTGCAGGATGGCGGGCGGCTCCGGGGCGGCGGCAGGGGTGCCGGGCTTGAGCTTGACGGCGGTCAGGTTTGCCGCGGTGTCGAACTGCAGCACCACCCGGTCGATGCGGGGCAGGGTGCTGTCGGCGTCCGGGACGGTCAGATTGACCGCCTCCCGGCTGCAGGCCGAGACGCCCTTGAAGTCGTCGTAGTTGATCCACGCAAGGCCGGGGGCTACGGTGATCTGCCGCGCGCCGGTGACGCTGACCGCGTAGTTGGAATCTTTGGCGTAGACGCCGGAGGTGCGGGTGCACAGGTAGGTGCTCACGTCCTCCGCGTCGTAGGTGACGCCGTTCAGTGGGTAAGTGATGATGCTCATGGTTTCCTCCTGAGAATGGGTGTGCCGATCTCGGTAGTGACCGTGTTTTCGCCCTTCTGGGAACTCAGGGTCACGCTGGTAATGCGGGCCGCCGCCTGAATATCGGTGCCGGGCAGGCTGGCGGCCACCACCTTGCCCACCGTGACCGTTCCGGTCGGGGTAAAGCGGAAGTTCTCGATGCGGGTGTGCTTGGCCAGTTCCTGCTCACCCAAGGCCCGCAGGGACGCGAGATAATCCTCCTGGCTCTGGTTGTCTTCCTTCTTTTTGGAGGCGGCGTCCAGATACAGTTCCCGCCGGGCAGAGCCGGTGTTGCCGGTGGCACCCACGGTGACGGTGCCGTCCGCGCCCGCCACGGTCACGATGTTCTTGTAGTCGGTAATGCTCTCGGTGTAGGTCAGGCCGGTCAGGTTGCCGTACTGGGGCGCATACCGGGCGTTGGGGTCCAGCTTGGGCCGGTACAGCTCAAACAGCAGCTTCTTGGCCTGCTGGTCGAACCGCACCCGGAACCCGATGTCCAGCTCCTGGCACACCTGCTCGGCGATGTTGAGCAGGCTGCCGGGCTTGACCTCGCCGGTGTAGGTGTCGGAAAGATCTGCAAGCACGCCCAGCTCCAGCCCCGGCCATGCAGCCGCACCGGACACAAGGCTGCGCAGGGTGCTTTCCACGGCGAAGCCGCTCAGGGTCCGGGTGCTGATCCGCTCGTCCAGGATGCAGGCGGCGTCCCTGGCCGCGATCACGAGCTTGTGTTCGGAGCGGTCGGTCTGCGCCGAGCAGATGCGCATGATGCGGTCGGAGCCGGTGAGCCAGAGGTACCGGTCCGGGCGGCACAGGGCCTGCAGGTCGGTGGAGGCGTGCAGTTCCAGCTGCGCACCCTGCACCCCGCTGTACACGTTGTAGCGCTCCGGCCAGACCAGCGACACCCAGCTTGCCAGCCGGCCCAGCAGGTTCAGCTGGCCGTCGTAGACGCAGATGCTCTTGTGGCCGCCTGCCGTCAGGGCACTTGTCCGCTCAGCCATTGCCGCCCACCTCCAGAACCACGGTGGAAAACGCTGTGCTGCAGGTCAGGGTCAGGAACAGCCATTCCGTGCCGGAATCCGCTGTGCGCTGCCATGCCTGCGTCCCGTGGCGCAAAGTCCACAGGGTGCTGCTCCCGTCCAGCGTGGACATGATGTTGTAGCCGGTGCCGTCGATGATCTGTTCCAGTTTCAGCTGGCCGCTCTCGCGGTACAGCCGGAGCTTGTCGCCGTCCTGCAGGGTGGTGACAAAGCGCAGGAATTCGCCGGTCTCCGGGTCCTTGACGCCGGGGTTGACCACCGGGCCGCGGGCTTCCAACGTCAGAGCCCAGTCCTGGGTGGCCAGCCCGGTGTTGGCGATGCGCAAATAGTTGGCCTGCTCCCGCACGCCGTAGCTGTGCACATCGTAACACACCGGCAGGCGGAAGGTGGGTGTTACGCTCAAGGTCGAGACGGTGAGCTCCTTCACGCTGTGCCAGTAGGGGTCCGGGCAGTAGAGCTGAAACGAGAAGGTGGGCCACAGGCCGGACACGCTGATGTCCGGGGTGCGCTGCACCTCAGCGTCGCACCAATAAGCCCCGGCAATGGTCAGCCGGCCGGTGACGTAGGGCGCGAACACATCCCGCAGCTGGCGCTTGCAGTAGTCCTGATTGCGCAGGATGCGCCCGGTGACCGTGCGGGTCACGCCGGAAATGCTCCGGCTCTCCACGGTGGCACCCACTTGCTGGTAACCCTGGCTGGTCTCCAGATCCACGGGCAGGTCACCCAGCGGGGTGATGCTCCACAACACGCCCGCCTTGTAGCCAAAGGAAAAGGTCAGGCCGTTGCTGGCCTTGAAGATCGCGTCAAACACCCTGCAGCACCGCCCTTTCCTGCTCGTACTGTGCCTCGCGCATCAGGTCGGCAGCCGTCTGCGCCTTGGAATAAATGTACTGGTTGACCTCGATGTTGGGGCGCTGGGTGCGCTGCGGCAGCGGGGCACGCTTCTCGTAGTCCCACAAAGAACCGGAGGCCGTGGAGGTCGTACTGCCGGAAGTGCCGCCGGAGATGCCGGGGGTGGTCTTGCGCTTGAACGCGCCGCCGACGCCGGCCACGATGGCCGCAATGGCGGCGGTCAGGGCCACACCGGCCGCGATCATGAGCAGGGCCTGCGGGGCACCGAATCCGGTGGGAAACAGTGCCGCCGCGACGGCTTCCAGCATGCCCACAAAGGCACTGCCGATGGAGCCGATCAGGGTGCCCATGGAGGCCAGAATCTCCGGGAAGCTGGAGATCAGTCCGCCCTTCAGGCCGGTGCTGATGGCGGTGGCCGCCGCAGTGAGCGGGCCTCTCAACCCCTGAAAGATGCCGGTGAGGGTGGAGCCAAGGCCCTGCGCCTGCGTGAGCACGTCTGCAAAGCCGCTGGTCAGTCCCTTGGCGAGGTCGCCGCCCATATCCCACAGGCCGTTGGAGACGGCACTGACGCCTTTGCCCAGCAAGCCGTTGACCTGCTGGATCAGGTTCTTGCCGAAGTCGCCAATGAGCTGCTTTGCCTGCGGGGCAAGGCCGGTGTAGAGCGTAGACAGCACCCACTCGCCCACGCTCTTCCAGTCCTGTTTCTTGATGGCGGTCACCAGCGTGTCGAAGGTGCCCAGGATGCCCTTGTCGGTCTCTTCCTGCCAGCCTTTCAGCAGGCCGGAGAAGGTGTTGGCGCTGGCTTCCTTGATGGTCTCGGCGGTGGTCCTGGCCCCGTCTGCGGCAATGGTCTCCACCTGCTCTTTGGTCACCAGCATTCCGTTGACGATGTCGGTGCAGGTCTTGGTGATGATCTGCTTTTGCTGGGTCGTTTCATCGGTCAGCGTCTCGGTGACGGTCTGGGTGGAGGTCCTGACGCCGTCCACGACGGAATCAAAGGTCGAGGTGACCGTGTCCCGGACGGTGGCAGCGATCTCTTCATAGGTCTTCTGGGTCTGGGCCGTGGTCTTGCCGTGGTCGGTGACATACTTGGTGACAGTCTTGTAGTTTTTCACCACGCCGTTCACCATCTCCTTGCCGGATTCGGTCACGGTGCGGGTCAGCCGGTCATACTCCTCGCTGCCCTTGCGCAGGTGCTCGGTGAGCTCGGTGGTCTGGATGGTCACCTTGCCCAGGGCGTTGGTGGTGTCGGTGTGGCCTGCGTCCTGCAGGGACCACAGCAGGGTCTCGGCGGCCTGTGCGGCGGCCTTGGTCTTTTTGGCCGCCTTGGTGGCGGCGTCCCCGGACTTGGTATAGGCCGGGACGACCACCTCCGCCATGGACTGGGCGCTGTCGGCCACGTCGGCGTTGGCGTCCGCCCAGACGGAGGACCAGTCGTTCCCGCTGGCGGTTTTAGCAATGGTGGCACCGGCGGTGGCTGCGATGGCTCCTGCACCAACCGCACCGCCTTTGCCGGTAAGGCCGTTGATAAAGCTCTGGATAAGGTTCTTGCCCCACTGCACCGCCTGCGAGGGCAGGCTCTTGATCCAGGCAAGAGCACTGGAAAATCCGCCCTTGAAGGCGTTCAGCATACTGCTGCCCATGCTCTTGACGCCGTTTGCCACACCGGTGAGGATGTTCTTGCCGATGTTCAGCCAGTTAATGGCCGAGATCACCGACAACACGGCCTGCAGGATCTTCTTCCAGTTTGCCAGCAGATCCGGCACCGCCTTGACGATGCCCACGACCAGCTGCACGATGATGGCCACGCCCTCGCCGAGGATCTTGGGCATGTTGTCGTTGATGATGCCGCAGATGTTGATGATGATGTCCGGCACATAGGCGATCAGATCCGGCAGACCGGCGATCAGGCCGTTGAGCAGCTGGGTGATGAGGTTCAGACCGGCGTCCACAAAGCTGGCCGCGTTGTCCCGCAGCTGGTCCGTAAAGGCCAGCAGCTGCGGCAGAGCGGTGGAGAAGAACTCCGGGATGCCCTCGGTGAAGCCCTGTGCCAGGGAGCTGAGCAGCTCGGTGCCGGTCTGCAGGAGCTCCGGCACAAGACTATAAACAATTTCCGGAATGCCTGCCAGTACGTTGCCGATCATGGGCAGCAGATTGTCCACAAGGAAGGTCTGTGCCGTGTCGGCCAGCGCCTGCAGCGGTTCCGTCAGATCGGCACCGGTGGACCAGTTGCCCATCACGTTTTCCGCAGCCGCCTTCATGGCGGCAAAGCTGCCGGTCAGGGTGGTGGCGGCTTCCTTGGCGGTGGTGCCGGTGATGTCCATTTCCTGCTGGATGATATGGATGGCGCTGTACATGTCGGCCAGATTGCCCAGGTCGTACTTCACGCCGGAGATCTTGGTGGCGTCGTTCAGCAGCCGCTGCATCTCGGCCTGGGTGCCGCCGTAGCCGAGCTTGAGGTTGTCCAGCATGGTGTAATTCTGCTTGGCAAAGCCCTGATAGGCGTTCTGGATATCCTGCATATCCGTGCCCATCTTGTTGGCGTTGTCGGCCATATCCACCATGGCCATGTTGGCCAGCTGGGCGGCAGCATCGGTGTCCTGGCTGACGCTAGACAGCAGGCTGGCCGCAAAGCTGGTGGTCTGCTCCATGTAGTCGTTGGCCGAAAGCCCCACGGTCCGGTATGCCTGCGCGGCGTACTCCTTGACCGTGTCGACACTGTCCTTGAACAGCGTTTCCACGCCGCCAAGGCTCTGCTGCAGGGCACCGCCCATGTTGATGGAATCCGAGATGATCTTGCCGATGCCGGCCGCCACGATGACGTTCTTCAGGGTGCCGACCAGTTTCTGGCCGATGCTTTGTCCGGTCTGCTCGCCAAGGCCGTCGGTCTCCTCGTCAAACATCTCAGTCAGGGCGCTTTTGATGCCCTGCGCCGAGGGCACGATCTGGACATACGCCTTGCCCAGTTCGATTCCGTCCGCCATGGTGTCAACCTCCTTTCAGCGCCGCAAGTGCGGCGTCAAATTCTTCTGCGCTGGCGTAGCTCTGCACGTTGCTGCTGTCTGCTTCACCGCGCAGGTCGGCCAGTACGGAGGGCGGTTTGGATGTGTCGCTGTGCAGCCACCAGAGCACCTGGGTCAGGCGGTCGGCGGCATAGGCCAGCAGTTCCGTCTCAAAGTCCACCGTGCGGCCTGCCGCCTTGCGCAGGCTACGGCTTGTTTCCGGCAGGCCTGCGGCCAGGGTGGCGGCCAGACGCAGCGGCAGGGCGCGCCAGTCCAGCACATGGTAATACTGGGCAAAATCGCAGATCAGGGCGTCCTCGTCCGATGCGATCAGTTCGGCGAGGATGCAGAGTTTTTTCCGGCTGTGAAGCTGTTCATCAGCTCGCCCAGAGCGTCCGCCACCTTGGCCACCGGCACACGGCCATCCGGGGTGCGCAGGTGGTCATACAGCTTCTTGCGGCCCTCCTTGCCCAGCAGGCGCAGGGTCAGGTGGCTCATGTCAAAGACGTTGCCGTCCTGCATGCCGCCCAGGGCGTCCAGCAACTCGGCGTCGTCCAGTGCGTCCTCGCTCAGCTCAATTTCAAAGCCGTCCTTGGTCTTTGCAGGGATCATGTGTTTTCCTCCTTATGCGCCCTTGGCGGTGATGTACTCGTAGTGGGTATTGCCGGAAGTGTCCGGCACGGCGGTCAGGGTGGTGTTGTAGCCCACGGCACCGTTGGAATAGGTGATGTCGCCCACCGAGGTGACGGCGGCGTCCGGGATGACGATGCGCTTGTTTACCTCGTCCTTCATGATCATCTCCACCACCCAGCAGCAGTCCTTCTGTTCTTTGGAGTTGGCCTTGACCGTGATGCCGGTGGTCAGGTCGCCGGTGACGTTGTCGTCACCGTACACGGCCTTCAGCACGTCAGGGCTCAGGGATTCCAGCAGGGTGAAAGCGAAGGTGTCCGGCTTCTCGGTCTGCTGGGTCAGTACGGTGTCGCCGCCCCAGGCAGTGGTGTTCTCGCTGGAGGGCGAGTTGGAGTTGGTCAGGCCGTCGCTGGAGATATAGCCCAGGCTCTTGAATGCCTTGTCCAGCGCGGTCTTGGCGTCGGTAGGCAAAGTGGTGCCCAGCGGGGCACGCCAGACGGCACCGCCCACCTTGGGCTTTGCAGCGGTCACATTCTTTGCATCTGCCATAAAAAAGGCTCCTTTCGTTCTCAGTAATGCACCACGCCGAAAACGGCCTGATACCTGGGCCGTTTGCGGGTGGTGTCGGGGAAATTGTAGTCGGAATAAAGGTCGCAGCGCACAAGCTGCGGCAGGTTGTCGGCGTCCTGCATGGCGGCCTTGACAAGCTCGTTGAGCTTGGCCGCATCCAGGGTGCCGTCGTGGCTGGTGGCGGCGGGCCCGTAGGACTGCACCGCGATGATGGCGCTATAGATGCCGTCCTCATAGCCGGAGCCGGTCTTTTCCACCACCACGAAGCGGGCGGGGGCCGGTGTTGGCACGCTCAGCCGCACCGGCACATCCAGCCGCGCGGCCAGAAAGCTGCGGATGGTTTCTTCGATCATTTCTTCCTCTGGTAGCTCCTTACGGTGATGACCCTGCCGTCCTTCAGGCGGCGTTTGTGCTCGTGCACGGTCGCGCCTTTCCGGCTTGCTGAGGCGGCTTTGAGCAGGGTGTTGTGGACAGAGTTGTCGTCAACGGCCTGCGGGGTGGCGGTCTCCACCACGGCCACGGCGCGGGTGGCGGCCACATAGGCCTCGTACCCGTCGCCGCAGCGGTCTTTCACGGTGTCGGCCCGCGCCTTCAGCACGGCCTGCATTTCCGGGCTGCGCATCAGGGCACGCACCCCGGCGCGGTTCAGCTCGAAACGGACTTTACTCATCCCTTACCACCTGCACCTTCTTGTTCCAGCACAGGGGGATCATGCGTTCGATGCCCTGTACAACGCCCCCGCAGGTGCGGAAGCGCTGGCCGAAAAACTCCACCTGCACGTCGTTCCAGTCGTGGGCGTCGCCCTTGGGGATGGCCAGCGTGTAGGCCAGCCGCCGGCCGGTCAGCTGCAGTTCGGTGGTGATTTCCTCGGCGGAGGGTTCGCCCACCAGCACGTTGTGCACGGTGACCGGCGTTTCGGCATAGACCGGGGCGTCGGCCTCGTCGGTGCCGGTCTGGGTCTTTTCGTACAGGGTGACGTCGATGCCTTTCAACATAAGTCCTCCAGCGGGCTGCGGGCCCCCACGCGGCTGCCCACGCCCAGCAGCTTCTTTTCCAGCTTGGACAGATACAGCTCCCCGGAAGAGCCGCCGCTCATGGTCCAGCTCTGGGAGTAGCCCAGCGCGGTGGCGGTGCCCTGGGTGGCCCCCATGGGAAAGCTGACGCCGCCCTCGCTGTCGCTTTCGCCCAGCTGGCGGCGCACCATCCGGCAGGAAACGAGCCGTTTGGCGTCCGCTCCGGCGTCCGGGTTATAGGCGTCGATGATGACCGCCGCCTCGCTCAGCAGGGCGCTGCAGCGCTCCTGTTCGTCCTTGGAGAGGGCACGGAACCCGGCTTCCACATCACACACTTCGGCATAGGTCATGCGGGCACCCCGTTACACTTCGGTGCGCTTGATGTACAGGGTCTGGGGCTTGGAGACCTTCAGGCCGTACACCTTGCGGCCCTGCACAGCGGATGCGCCGATGTACTTGCCGGAGCCGGACAGGTCCTGCAGATGGATGGCCACCTGCCACTCCATCACACGGTGGCACCAGTTGGGGTGACCGGCAATGAACTCGGTGGTGGTCTTTTTGCTGGTCACGCGGGTGGTACTCTCGTAATCCATGTTGTTGGATTCAAACACGTTGAAGCCCGCAATGCGGCCCACGACGCCCTGCTGCACCAGCTCCTGCGACAGGTCGCCCTGCTTGATGTAGTGCTCATCCAGCATCAGCACCTCCAGATACTCCGGGGATGCGATGAGGAAACGGCCCTCGGCGGGCACGCCCTTGCGGCCCAGCACGCGCTTGGCCTCCAGCGCCAGCTTATAGGCGTTGCTCTCGGTGGCGGCGGTCTTGGTGGCGCTGATGGTGGCACCGGTGGCACCTTCCAGCGCGGCAATGGACTTCTTGTCGATGGACAGGGCCAGAGAGTAACCGGCGCTGTCCAGACGGTCGGCCACAATGTCATCCGGCACGCTGTCGGCGTCGTAGCCGTCGATCAGCTCGTTCACGGCCTCGTCGTGGTCGATGTTCAGGTCCAGATAGGTGGTGGTGCCCACCTCGGCAGCGATGCCGTTGGCCTTGTCGTACTCCTTGACGGCCACCTCGGTGTCACGGACCGGGATCTTGACCTTGCCGGAGGTGGGGTCGCCCTCGTAGCGGCTGTTGAAGATGAGGTTATCACGGGTCACCAGCTGGTTGCGCAGCTTTGCGTCCACCAGAGTGGCCCAACGTTCCTGATTTGCATGTGCCATAAAAATTACTCGCTTTCTCCGTGCTGCTGCACGGATGTCAGATTTTCAGACCGGGGTTGCGGTCCATGAATGCGGCGGTGACACCGTCCTTCTCGCTGGGCAGGTGCCGCGGTTCACCGCCGCCGGGCAGGATGGGATAGCCGGGCGCGGGTGCGGGTGCCGGGGCGTCCTCACCAAAGGCCCAGGGGTTTGCCTTAGCGGCTTCGTCCAGCGCCTTTGCGATGTCGGCAGTGCGGTCGGCAGAGCCCTTCAGGCCGTCCACGTCCAGCAGGGCACGCACGGCCTTGACGCTGCGGCCCTTCTTGCCGAGGATGGCGGTGTCGAGGGCGTTGTCAAAGGCAAAGCCGTCGGCCTGTGCCTTCAGGTCAGCCTGCAACTTGGCCAGCTCGGCCTCGTACTCTTCCGGCTTCTTCTTGCCGTCAAAGGCGGCAAGGCCGTCCTGCGCGGTCTTGAGCTGGGCATTCACGTTGTTCAACTGGGTCTGCAGGGCGGTGGCGGCAGACTTCTCCCGGTTGATGTCAGCGCCGTTCTCCTGCATGAGCCAGTTCAGCTGCTCGTCGGTAATGCCGGGGATCTTGTTCTTCACATCTTCGCGTTTCATGGTGGAAACTCCTTTCAGGTTGTGTGACCACAGTTTTTATACACTGTTCGCTGTCAGTATTCGGTCTTGGGCGGGGTACGCACCGCCCGCTGCGTGGCACCGTCTGGAGGCATCGAACCTCCCGCTTCCGGTTTTGGAGACCGGCGCTCTTCCAACATGAGCTAAAACGGCATGAAAAAACCACTATGAAGCCTTTTTCTGGGCACATAGTGGTTAAAATGGGGGATTTCTGTGAATGACTTTTACGGCTTCACCTCCACACTGGGCAGGATGTCAGTGTGGAAATAGAGCTTGTAGTGGTAGGGGTCGGTATGGGTGCCGGTGATGTCCTCTACCACATACATGGTGTAGTCGTTCAGGTAGATGTAGTTCTTGCGGTAGGAATCCGGGCCGACTTTCACCGTGCAGACCAGCTCATTGTTTGAGTTGTTGGAGATGGACATGTAGCCCTCGGCTTCCATAATGACCTTATCGGTGCGGGCGTTGTAGACGGTGATCTTGCGCTCACTCTCGAAGTAATCTGCCTGTTTGGAAATGTTGTAGTTGGCCTTTTCAGCTTCACTGGAACAGCCGCACAGCAGAATGGATGCGGCCAGCGCAAGGGCGAGAAGAATCTTTTTCATGGTTCGTTCCTTTCTGTAAAAATGGGCAAAAGAAAACCACGGTGCGTGTGCATCGTGGTTCAACTTTCAATCCAAGAATATTTTTCTTTGAGCGAATCGTAAACTTTGCGGATTTCGGGTGGTGTGTCTTCACGGAGAATGTAATTTCCGTCCTTGTCGAAGGTAAACCATTCGTCCATAGATTCGCTGCGCTTAATATCTTCGTCAGACATCCTAATCATCATGGAACATATCACCTACCAGCTTCAACAGTTCTGGATCCTTTCCGGTTTGCTTGTCAGCTTGAAGCAATACATCTGCAATCAATTCGTTCAGAGAATTATACCGTTGGAGGTTTACAGCGGCATTTCCACTGACCGTGTTACGGATGTACTTCGGGTCAGATGCAAGCTGATTCTGAACGTATTCCCGTAAGGTTGCTTCAATTTCCTGCTTAACAATATCACTGCTTTTGCCAGATGTCAAGGCTTTCGCATTGATGTAGTCCCAGTGGTCTTTGTGGTGCATTTCATGCTTCAGAATATCCTCGGCATTTTCAGCAACAAAGTAACCACCGGAAAGCTGTCCCTTGATGAAATCGGCGTTTGAAATCCGCTCGTTGACGTACAGACGGTTATCAACATGGTCATAGGCTGCAATGCCGGGGATATCCTTGGCAACGATGATTTCAGGAATGGCCTGAAGCTGCTTGATTTCAGCGGCTTTGTCCGATATCAGTTGAATTGTTTTTTGAGCGTCCTTTGTATTGGTTTGAGTGAAAATGGTGTCGTGCCCTTTGACCTGATAGGCCTTGATGGAGACGATTCCATTACCATCAGAGAAATCTTTCGGTACGCCCATGAAGTCAAATTTTCTTACTGCATACGCCGCCCGCTTCTGGGTATTGATGACGTCCTTCCGGGCTGCATAGTCAATCCGCCGCCATGTGTTCACGTCACCGCCCGCCTCCCGGTACTGCCGGAGGTACTCTTCCGGGTCGTAGCCGGAGATGTTAAAATCCCGGCTGAACCGCACCGCAAACTCACAGTCACAGTTGGCGTGGATGTGCTGGGCGTGGCCTTTCTTCAGCAGGTTTTTGCTTGCCCGCTGCCAGCCGTTGGAGGCCAGCATCCGGCAGAAGGGGCAGGCGTCGCCGTGGGGCACCCATGCCCACTCCGCACCGTCCCGGATGGCATTGCGGGTGGTGGTGTCGGCCCCGGCCTGCTTGACCATGCGGGAAACGCCGCTCTGCAGGTTTGCCGGGCTGTCCTGCGTGGCCTTGACCATGCCGGTCACTTCGCCGTAGGTGGCGGTGGGAGCCGGTTCTGCGGCGGGCAGGGTGACCCCCTGCGCCTCGGCCAGGGCGTCGTACATCTGGCAGGCCAGCTCTGCGCTGCCCTCGCCGTACTTGGTCACAAGGGCGTATGCGTAGCGGATGAGGGCGTCGGTGTCAGCTTCCGGGTGCCCGTCCATGTACTCCCGCATGAGCTGCCCGGCCTTCTGGTTCAGCC
>OGYU01001825.1_pt1 | contig 14546 bp, 10 predicted proteins | sample 1576581 | NCBI WGS metagenome assembly OGYU01 (sample SAMEA3541547, study PRJEB24748) | human gut metagenome | biome: human gut; feature: human-associated habitat; material: faeces | place: China | collected 2012 | reverse complement strand
ACCAAGTGCGTAGAGTCCGCTGACAAGGGCGGCGTATGGGTAGATTTCAAGTAATCCGCCTGTTTACCGAATAACCCATTTCTTCTCTCTCAGCTGCTGCCTTCCGTTGCAGGCGGGCAGCAGCAGTCCCTCAAAGAATTTCTCTCAAAAACGTTCCGAAAGAAAAGAGGTTTTTTATATGAAACTCGCAATCTGCACTGACGTATTCGCCGACCTGTCCTACACGGATATGCTCGACAAGGTAAAGTCCCTCGGTATCGACGCGGTCGAGATGACCGCAGGCGGCTGGGGCGCACGCAAGCACTGCAACACCGCCGAGCTGCTCGCGGACGCAGGCAAGCGTGAAGCGTTCATGATGGAGCTTGAAAAGCGCGGCATGCGCATTTCTGCACTGAACACCTCGTGCAACCCGCTTTGGCCGTCCAAGACCGGCGAGGAATACAAGAAATCCATGTACGACTGCGCAACGCTCGCGGGTCTGCTGGGCGTTAAGAAGATCGTTGCCATGGCCGGTCTGCCGGCAGGCAACGAGACCGACACCACCCCGAACTGGATCACTTCCACCGTCTCCTGGCCGGACTTCATGGCGCCCGCTTATGAATATCAGTGGAAGGTGACCATCGAGTTCTGGAACGAATTTATCGCACACTGCAAGAAGTGCGGCATCGAGCACATCGCTATCGAGGAATTTCCGGGTACCATGGTATGGTCGGCATCTACTCTGCTCAAGCTGCGCGAAGCGACCGACCCGATGCTCGGCATCAACCTCGACCCGTCCCACATGATGGTTCTGGGCGCAGACCCGATTGCGGCTGCTCGTGCACTGAAGGGCTGCATCTTCCATGTGCACGGCAAGGACGCCCGCATTGAGCGCGGTCTGGCTGACACCGACGGTCTGCTCGAGCCTCGCCCTGTTACCGAGTCCGCTGACCGCGTATGGAACTACGTTGCAGTCGGCTGCGGCAAGGACCTGCAGTGGTGGAAGGAATTCTTCTCTGTCTGCCACATGATGGGCTACGACGGCGACGTTTCCCTCGAAATGGAGGACCTGACCATGACGGTTGACGCCGGTGTTCATACCTCCATCGACGCACTCCGCCAGACGATCAGCCAGTAAGACACACACAATCACACAAGCAGCTCCGCATACCCCAAGGAAGGAAGAACCAAAGAAAAAGAAAGGGTAGTGTTTGCACCATGAAAAAGAAAGTATTAGCGATGACGCTGGTCGGCACGCTGTGCACCGCCATGCTGGCGGGATGCGGCGGTCAGACCTCCGCGAACGGCAAGGCAGGCGGTGACGCCGCCGCCGCCTGCGACGCCTACAACGTTACCGTGATCGTAAAGCATACCGACGGACACTTCAACAAGGTTATTGCCGGTGCGCGCGCTTACGGCAACGAGCATGACAACGTAAACGTTGAGATCCAGTCTCCGACCTCGGCTACCTCGTATGATGAGCAGGTAAACATGATCGAGACTGCACTCGGCAACCCGGGCATTGATGCCGTCGTGGTCGCACCGCAGCAGTCTACTTCAACCGCTACTCTTGTCGCTTCCGCGAACAAGCCGGTGCTTGCACTGGATACTGACTTCACCTCGGACAAGAAGGCGTGCTTCGTTGGCACCGGCAACGAGGACGCAGCGCTGAACGGCGGCAAGGCGGTTGCTGAGGCCTGCAAGGCACTCGGCAAGGACAAGCCGACGGCTGTTATCATCGCAGGCGTACAGGGCGACGAGACCCATGAAGCACGTCTGCGCGGCTACCGCGATGCGATCGAAGCCGCAGGCGGTCAGGTGCTCGAAGTGCAGTACACCGACACCATGCCGGACAAGGCAGCAGCCGCTATGGAGGCGGTTATCCAGAAGTACCCAAACGGCGTAGACGCAGTTCTGTCCATCGCGGATGACATGGCGCTTGCAGCTGCAAAGGTTATCAAGGATTCCGGCAACACCAATTACGCAGATACCGTTCTGTGCGGTTTTGACGGCAACCAGTCTGCCATTGAGGCTGTTATGGATGGCTCTCTGACCATCGACATCGCTCAAATGGGCTACGACATGGGCTACAAGGCTGTTGAAGCAGCAGTTACCGTACTTGAGGGCGGATCGGTTGAATCCTTCATCGATTCCGGCTCCAAGGTTATCGACTCCTCCAATATCGACGAGTACGTCTCCGACATGAAGTCCAAGGGCCTGTGGGAGTAATTCAAACACACATTTGACAGCATAAACAGTTTATAGACAGGGCGGACGCAGAGTTCGACACATGCGTCCGCCCTAACTATGCGCATTTTTGAGGCAATACCGCATAATTGAACAAGAGTGATTTGCGAGTAAATTTTGCGTACTGACGAGGCACAGTTTTGCGGTAATACTTGATGTATTACCGTGAAACTGCAACAAAGTCAGGACACAAAATTTCCGCAAAGCACCGCAGTCTTAATTGTGCGGTGTTGCCTTGAGAATTAAATTACAAATATGGGAAATTGAAGCGGTTGAGGGACCGCGTGAAAGAGGGGATTCCAATGGTTTGGACTATGGCGACGTTTATCGGTTTCACGATACTTGTTGCAGTTATTTCGTATGTAAAAACAAAGGGCGATGACCAGAGCACCGCAGACGGCTATTTTCTGGCCGGACGCGGACTGCCGGGCTTTGTTATCGCAGGTTCGCTGCTGCTGACCAACCTGTCGGCAGAGCAGCTGGTCGGCACGAACGGCCAGACATGGAGTGTGGGTATGAGCCCGATGGCGTTCGAGATCGTAGCAGCTCCGTGCTGTATCGTGCTGGCGCTGTTTGCGGCGCCGCGTTATCTGAAAAGCGGCATTACCACCATTCCGGAGCTGATCGGTCTGCGCTATGACCGCAGCACAAAGCTGTGGTTCTCCATCGCGTACATCCTGCTGTACATTGTCGTACAGATTCCGGTTATCCTGTACTCCGGTTCGCTGGTATTTGAGAATATCTTCAACGTATCCGGTATTCTGGGCGTAACCAAGTTCCAGGCCGTTATCATTCTGTGTATCATCATCAGTGTCATCGGCTCGATTTACGCCATCTTCGGCGGACTGAAAGCCGTTGCCGTATCGGATACCGTAAACGGCATCGGCCTGCTGATCGGCGGCTTCATGATCCCGTTCTTCGCACTGAGCGTGCTCGGCAAAACGGCAGGCGGTGACGGTCTGTCGGTTATCGACGGTATGCGTTTCCTGATCGAAAACCATTCGGACATGCTCAACTCCATCGCTCCGGCGGATTCTCTGCCGCCTGCGGTTCCGTGGCCGACCGTATTTACCGGTCTGTTCTTCCTCGGTCTGCAGTCCTGGTGTACGCACCAGTCGTTTATTCAGCGTGTACTTGCTGCAAAGAACCTCAAGGAAGCACAGAAGGGTGCACTCTACTGCGCGTTTCTGAAAATTATTGGTTTTATGTACCTTGCGCTGCCGGGCGTTATCGCGTATGCGCTGTTTGAGCTGCAGGGTGATCAGGTATCCATGATGGACGAAGCGTACCCGCAGCTGGTTTCGCAGGTTGTTCCGGCTCCGCTGATGGGCTTCTTCGCAGCCGTAATGCTCGGCGCGATCCTGTCCTCGTTCAACTCGGTGCTGAACTCGGTAGATACCATGTTCACCATGGACATTTACAAGGAATTCATCGACAAGGACGCTTCCGAGGAAAAACTGGTCAAGGTCGGCAAGAATGTCGGCATCATCTTCGCGGTGCTGACCACCATCGTTGGTCCGCTGATCTACTTCTTCCCGGCGGGTCTCAAGACCTTCCTGGATTCCCTCGTGATGCTGATTGCACTGCCGGTTCTGACGGCCGTATTCGGCGGCTTCTTCTTCAAGCACCTGCCGAAATACAGCGCAAAGGTCATTCTGGCGCTGCATGTGGTCTGCTACGGCTCGTTCCTGCTATTCCTCAACAGCAAGTTCCATTATCTGTATGCTGTATTCGTTCTGCTGCCGGTTGAGCTGCTGATTATGTTCATTTTCAATCAGCGAAACAAGACAAAGCATCCGGAGGCATGGGTACAGAAGGACATCGGCGCTGTCGATCTTACTCCGTGGAAATATCGATGGGTTGCTACCGCACTGATTCTCATTTGTGTTGCAGCGGTTTACCTTGCGTTCTCTCCGCTCGGCATCGGTACCTGGAGTTATACACAGCCTTTCTAAAATCGAAAGTAAAACGGAGTGCGTTTGCACTCCGTTTTAGTCTGTCAAAAAGCAGCATTTCGACTCTTGTACTTCGTGCGGCAGCACGCATAAAATAGAATTTGCGGAGCAAATTCATAAATTCCGAGATACACAAGAGAAGAAAAATGCGCCTGCAAGGCGCGGCTTTTCTTCGAAATTCGATCGAAAGGCTGCTCGGAAAACGTTAGTGTTTCGACAGACACAAAAGCCCGCACAGTTGCTTTACGCTGTGCGGGCTTTTGCAATTTACTTTTCAGTCGAATCCTCCATCACGAAGCACGCTCGGCCGTTCGCCTTGGCCTGATAGAGTACGCGGTCGGTTTCGGTGAGCAGGTGCTTGATCTCCTGCGGGAAAACAAAGCGGTACGCGCCGATGCTGCAGCTGACCGTGACCTGCTCGAGAATACCGGAAATATCGCGCAGGAACTGCGTCAGCAGATGTTCCAGTTGGTCCTGCGACAGATCTATATCGAGCATTACGGCAAACTCGTCACCGCCGATACGGCCGACAAAGCCGCAGAAACGAAAGGTGTTCTGTAAATGCTCGGCAAACTGCTTGAGGACCTCATCACCGACAGAATGACCGTATTTATCGTTGATGTGCTTGAAATAATCCAGATCGCAGACCAGAAACCAGCCGGCTGCTCCGGCGTGGGACTTCTGGCTGCGGAGACAGGTGTGCAGGAACAGCTTGCGGCCCATAATGCCGGTCAGGAAGTCCAGCTCGCCGGTGTACTCACGAAATTTCATGTAGCGGTAGACCATCAGGATGAGGATGAGCAGAATGAAGTTGAGCGCCAGCATGGCAGTCAAAAACTGCACCTGCAGGTGGAGAATATCCCGATGGATGTGCTGTGTGACATCTACGCCGTGCTGCCCGAGCATGTAGTACATACGGTTGGAGAAGTACACGGTCGAGAGGACCGCCATACAGAAGATAAACGTACTTACGGCCTCCAGCACGAAACCAATCTTCGGAGACCAGTACGGGGTGTTTTCGTATTCATTGACCGCTTTTTTATAGGTCTGGATAAAGGAACTGTGATACAGCTTGTCAATCGCCAGAACGACCGCAGCACAGAACAGCAGGATGATGAGGTCGCTTTTTTCAAGTATAAATGTTGATAAAATATTAAAACCGAGAGAGGGGAAGAGCAACCCCATCGCAGTATAGACAAGAAGCGCGTGCAGCTTAGGTGCCGCGATTGTGATGAGCAGCTTGCACAGATTCTTTCGTTTGCTTTTGCGTGCCAGCTGAAACAGACAGCCGAGCAGAAAACCGAACAGCACACGCGTGCCGACACTCAGCAGTATGCTTCCAATGGGAAAATCACTACGAAACGGAGAAAAGACCGCATCTGCAGGCATGACATAGGTCGCGGAAGCCTTATACAGACTGCCAAGACCGAACAGCAGTCCCGCGAGGGAAGCCTCGGCCGGGCCAAACAGGCAGGCGGTAATGATGATAGGGATATACGCCGTGGTAATGGAAATCGGCGGAATATGCACATATCCTAAAAATGTAAAGGACATAATGACTTCCACTGCCAGCAAAAGGCTGAATATGTAGTGCTCAAATTTGTGTGTTTCCCAGGTTGTATTCATTTTCCTGATTACCTTTATATAGGCAGTACCGCGACGGATCCGGCTGTGGAATTTGCTCGCAGATCACGCTTGTTCGATCATGCGGTATTGCCATGAATTTTGCTGATAATTAAAAATATTTAATTATATTATTATACAGTAAAGGTGCGGAAAATGCAACCGATTTGCTTGTGCAGACAATTTTGAGAATTGCGGAAAAGTTCCGATGGGATGCGTGCCGGAGCGTTTTTCGCTTCTTTTCGTTTATACAGATGATTCGTTCTGGACGCTGTGACGGTAATCCTTCGGTTTGAGACCGGTGATCTTCTTAAATATGCGTGAGAAATACACAGGATCGTTAATGCCGACCCGCTCGGCAACTTCATAGCTTTTGAGTGCCGTAGTGCGCAGCAGATTTTTTGCGGCTTCGATGCGCACGTTCTGCAGATAAGTCGTCAGCGTTGTGCCGGTCTCGCGCTTAAACAGGCGCGAGAGATAGCTTGAGCTGAGATAGAACTGCTGGGCAAGCTGGTCGAGCGAAAGCTGCTCGCCGTAGTGTGCGCTGATATAGGCCTGTATCGAGGAAACGATATGGTCTGCGCTGGCGGCGCTGCTCTGCGCCATGTCCTGCGTTCGCTGCACGAGTGCGCGGGTGCAGGATTCCATCTCGGCGATGGAGTTGGTCTCCATAATGCGCTTGAGCGAGGAAATGCTGCCGCCCTCGAGCGAATGTCCGGCCATTCCGGGAAACTGCAGCTCCATGCCGAACTGGTGAATATATACGCAGATATTGCGCACGGTATCCGGCGGCAGCTTGCTGCTGTCCGCATAGGCGAAAATGCAGTCGAGCAGCTGCTCTGTGTCGGCGGGATTACGCAGCTCCATCGCAGATTTTAGGGCAGAGAGCATTTCAAAGATTTCGTCAGTCAGCTGCTGCGGGAACGAGCTGAGCTCAGCGAAGTGCGTCACCGGATGGTCGGGCGTGAAGACGGTGAAGCGCACCGCCTGCGCGGCTTCATCGGCGGCATCGGCAAGATTGATGGGATTGTCATTGCAGTTGGAAATGCCGATAAACAGCAGAAAATGCGCCAAACTGCCGACAATATTCACCGCTTCCCTGCACAATGCGGTAATGGGCGCTTCGCCGGCGGCACAGATGACCACAAAGCAGTCCTGCGTGCCGCGGGCGATGTAGTAATGCGGGTAGGAGGATAGACAGTCGGACAGAATCTCCTGCGACTGGTTGAGATACTCGCTGTATTCTTCATCGGTCAGCGTTTCCTCGGACAGCGAGGTAATATACAGCTTGAGTACAAAATAGCTGTGCAGATCCATTTTCAGCTGAGCCAGGCGGTTGAGCACATACAGCTGCGAGCATGCAACACGGTGGATGAGGTCATGCAGCAGCATGCTCTGCTGCAGCTCCATGTTGCGCGCCGAGGTCGTGGAGAGCTTCTCCTGCAGATCCTGACTGCTGCGGTCTTCCGCTATGGCGGCCTTGGCCTTTTCGATGGCATTGGTCAGGTTTTCTACCGTCATCGGCTTGAGTACAAAATCAACCACATGATACTGGATGGCACGCTGCGCGTAGGCAAAATCCGGATAGCCGGTCAAAATGATGACTTTGATGCCGGGATAGTCGCGGGCGATGATCTCGGCAAGCTCAAGACCGTCCATACCGGGCATGCGGATATCGCTGATAACGATATTCGGCTGAATGACCGGAATCTGCTCGAGCGCCATCATGCCGTCGTCTGCCTGTGCGGCAATCTCACAGCCGAGGTCGCCCCAGTGGATGCAGTGTACCAGACCCTTGCGGATGGCGGATTCATTGTCAACGATCATAACTTTCAGCATAGGTCTTTCTCCTTTTCGGGCGGTGCGGTGATGATGGGGAGCGTCAGCACGATGCTCGTGCCGTGTCCGGGTTCGGATTTGATCGACATGCCGTAGGGCTCGCCGTACAGTAGCTGAAAACGGCGCTCGATGTTGTGCAGCGCAATATGTGTGTGGTGCTTGTCGTCGCTGCCGGGCTGGGGGATGGCGGACGGGTCAAAGCCTACGCCGTCATCGTGCACGCGGATGTACACGGCGTCCTCCTCCTCCCAGATGCTGACGCGCACCCAGCCGCCGTGACGCTTAGGCTCGAGTCCGTGTACGATACTGTTTTCTACCAGAGGCTGAATGGTCAGCTTAGGCAGGTAGCAGCCGAGCAGCTTGTCGTCCTCCACATCGACGGTGTACTGCAGCTTTTCCTCAAAGCGTTCCTTTTGCAGGGCGAGATAGTATTTTACAGAATCCAGTTCCTCCTGCAGGGTGATAATCTGCTTGCCGTGGTTAACAACGCTTGCCCGCAGCAGCTGTGCCAGATTCTGCACCGTGGTGCAGATGGCTGGCTGACCGGCTACCATGCAGCGGACATTGATCAGCTCGAGAATATTAAAGATGAAGTGCGGCTGAATCTGGCTCTCCAGCTGATGAATCTCTGCATCGCGCAGCAGCAGACCGCGCTGATAGACCTCCTGAAACAGGGTGTCCAACCGGTCGGCCATGTCGTTGAAGGCATGCGAGATAGCGGTCGTTTCGGTGTAGGGCGTTTCATCCATGCGCACGGAAAAATCACCGCTGCCGATACTGCCGATGGTGTGCAGCATCTGCCGCAGAGGACGCAGCAGCAGGATGAGACAGGTGGCGGCCAGCAGCAGAGTCAGGATCAGGATGGCAGCACAGACGAGAAAATACACACGCGTACTCTGGCGCACACCGGCGAGGATTTCGGCGTTTGGAATATAAATATCCACGCGCTCGCGGCTTTTGCGGAGTGAGCTGGACGCATGATACCACTTATTCATATCCTCGTTCTCGCGGAACAGGTCGGTCTGCAGAGAGCTGATGCGTTGGCCCTGATCACCGCTGAAAATGACGACAGTGGAAGGGTAAAGCTGGTTCAGCGACAGCGTGGAGAGCAGCTTGTTGATGTTCAGTTCGACAATGATTTTGCCAAGCGGCTGCATGGTGTTGAGGTCAACAAAATCGACGATCATATATGCGTATCCAACGATGGTGTAGTGCGTGTACAGCGTGCGTGCGGAGTTGCAGTCCTCGTGCGTCTGGTACATCTGCCGGACGCGCCACGAGGTATTCAAATAGTAGTTGCCGCCGTAGACCGGTACATATTGGTCGTTTTTGATCAGGTAGATGGCGCTGACCACATCGGGGTTGAGCGAATCGCCGAGCGAGAATGCGCGGCTGAAATTCTGCTCCAGCTGGAGAATCTGGATCTGGGTGAGCGGCTCGCTGCTGCTCATCATCTGCTGGGCGGCGCTGTCCGAGGTCAGGTAGTACACACCATCCCGCAGGGTCTCCATCATGCGGTCGGTGCGGTCGGTGAATTCGTTCAGATACATGGAAACCGTCTCACTGGCGGTATGCTGCAGCTGACCGGATACGGTATGGATAAAATAGATGCCAGCGGTGACAACAGGTGCGAATACCAGAACACATATCATCACAACGACCAGCCCGATAAGAGAGATCTTGCGTTTTGCCATACAATACACCTCACGGGAGATTCTGCGAACCATACAAGGGCAGCACCATACAATGGAGCTGCGGAGTTACCCTAAATATATCACAATTCGACCGCTTTGTGTACCATCCGGAGGGGGAGAAGCGACATTAGAAAAAAATATCCTGTTTTGGCGCAAAATAATCCTATGTTTTCAAAGAGGAGTGCAGAGCGTGTGAACGAAAAGCAAAATCGTCATATGTTTTGACCGGTTTACTGCATTGAGGGCAGACGGTTCCTCGGGTATAATGAATACAACAAAACACAGAGCGGTATTTGAATGAGACAAATGCCGTAAGGAGAGAAAGAGGAGGAACCCCAAATGAAAACAAAGCGTATCCTCTCCCTGCTGATGGCAGGTGCGCTGCTGACCGGTGCACTGACCGGCTGCGGCGGCAAGAAGGATGATTCTGCACAGAGCGGTGACAGCTCCGGTGTGATCACCATCAACTATCCGACGTTCCAGTGCGGCACGAATACGTCCGCTCCGGTATGCGATGAACTGATCAAGGAATTCAATGAGAAGTACGCAGGCAAGTACGAGATCAAGAAGGAAGACGTTCCGGGCGATCAGAACTACATCGACAAGATCAAGGTACAGCTTGGCACGGGCGATCTCCCGCCGGTTATTTACGGCGGCGGCTACAATCTGCTGGATATGGTCGTTGCCAAGGATCTGGCAGTTGATCTGACCGATGCGGTAAATTCTGATGCAGACTGGAAGGCACTGTATTCCGATACCGCACTGGCTACCAACAGCCGCGACGGCAAGATCTACGCTTCCTCGATGGAAGGTCAGGTTATCGGTTACTTCTACAACAAGGAGCTGTTCAAGCAGGCAGGCATCACCGAGCCGGCTAAGACCTGGGACGAGTTCTTCCAGCAGTGCGACAAGCTGAAGGCAGCCGGCATCACCCCGCTGTCCATGGATACCGCAGATTCTGCGTGGGTAACCCAGCTGTGGATGGGCGCTATGGTTGGCACCGAGTCCGACGCAGGCCTGGAGTTCATGAATACCATGAACCCGACCGACTACAACACGCCGGAAATGATCGCAGCAGCCGAGAAGATCCAGAAGATGTACCAGAACTACACCACGCAGGATGCAATCGGCGGCAAGTATGAGAATGCTGCAAACAACTTCCTGTCCGGCCAGACCGCAATGCTGGCGAACGGCCCGTGGATGATCGGTGATTTCTCCGATACCTCCATGGCAGAGGAAGGCTTCGCTGATAAGGTCGGCGTAGCACTGTTCCCGGGCAACTTCGTATACGATGCACCGATTCAGGGCTACATCGTTACCAAGCAGGACGACCCGAAGGTAGAAGAGGCTGCCATTGAGATGGTCAAGTTCTTTACCTCGGCTGAGGCACAGCAGACCGCAATGGAGATGCAGGGCATGGTTCCGGCCTCCAACACGGTAGAGCTGACCGACACCGCAAAGGACAAGTACCCGCTGCTTGCTGAGTTCCTTGACCTTGCAACCACTGAGGGTGAAAAGCGCTCGGATACTCTGCAGGCTACGATGTACTCCAACCTGCTCGACGTTATGAGCCAGCAGCTCCCGCTGCTCGCTTCGGGTGAGCTGGACGCAAAGGGCTTCTGCCAGACGCTGACGGATGCTGCAGCGAAGAACCAGTAAACTGTTTACCGCAGGGACCCGTCAAAAAACGGGTCCCTGTTTTTCTCCTCAACAAGAAAGGAAACCGCTTTATGAAACGTAAAAAGGGCTGGCTGCCGGTGTTCCTGCTCCCGGCTGTCGCATTGTTCCTGCTGATCTATGCTGTTCCGCTGGTGATCGTGTTTGTTTCCTCGCTGTTTGATTACCGGCTGACGGGCGACTCGATGACATTCATCGGTCTGCAGAATTATACACAGCTGTTCAGCGATGCGACCTTCCGGCAGGCGTGCGGCCACACGGTCGTCTGGATTCTGATCCACTGTATTATTCATGTCTCCATCGGCGTTATCCTGGCGCTTGTGCTGTACAAAAAGCCACGCGGCTGGAAATTTGTCCGTACGGCATACATGATCCCGAATATCATCTCCAACGCCGCAATGGGCATGATCTTCCTCAATATTTTCAACCCGCAGTACGGCGTGGTCAATTCCATCCTCAAGGCTGTTGGTCTGGAAAGCCTGACGCATAACTGGCTGATGGATACCACAACGGCGTTCCCGTCCGTCACCATGACGTGGCTGCTGTTTGCGGGCTACACCACGACGCTCGTGCTCGCCGAGGCGCTGACCATTGACGATTCGGTGCTCGAAGCGGCCCGAGTGGACGGTGCGACCTCGTTCCAGACCGATATGTTCGTTGTGCTGCCGCTGCTGCGCAAGATCATCGGCACGACCATGGTCATGGCGGCAACCTATATGCTGCAGATGTTCGACCTGATCTACATCACCACCAAGGGCGGCCCCGGCTCGACTACCATGAACCTGCCGCTCATGCTGTACAGCGTGTACAAGAACGAAAACAACTACGGCTACTCGAATGCGATCGGCGTTTGCATCGTCATCGCGGGTGTCGTTTGCATGACGCTCATCAACAAGGCGATGCGCGTCAACGAAGAAGACTACTAAGGAGGCGTTCGACAAATGAAAACCAGTTTCGGTGCAATGACCGGCAGAGAACGCCTGTGCTTTGTGCTCAAATATCTGTTTATGGCGCTGTGCGTGGTCGTTGCGCTGTTCCCGATCATCTGGGTCATCCTGTCCTCGTTCAAGACGAATGCGGAGATCCTGTCGAACGGCATTTCGCTGCCGACGCACTTCGGGTTTGACGGCTATCAGTCCGCACTGGATATGGCGCCGATCTTCAAGTTCTTCGGCAACAGCGTGATCGTCACCTGCTGTGCGACTGTACTTAATGTGCTCGTCTTCGCTATGGCAGGCTACGCGTTTGCGCGGTTCCGCTTTCCGTGCGATAAGCTGCTGTACATGCTGCTCAGCCTGTCGCTCGTCATCCCGATGACGGCACTGCTGCAGCCGGTGTACAGCGTGGTCAACAATCTGGGTCTGTATGATACCAAGGCGGGTCTGATTCTGGTCAACACCGCACTGAATATGCCGATGAGCCTGCTCATCCTGCGCGGCGCATTCCAGTCCATTCCCAAGGCGATCGAAGAAGCCGCCTACATCGACGGTGCGGGCTTCCTGCGCACGTTCTTCCAGATTATGATGCCGTGCGCCAAGGGCGGTCTTACGAGTGCAGCTGTGCTGTGCTTCCTCAATACATGGAATGAATTTACGTTCTCCCTGATTCTGACCAGCAGCGAGAGTGCCCGCACGCTGCCGCTGTCGCTCAGCTACTTTACCAGCCAGTTCAGCTTTAACTACACGGCGCTGTTTGCCGCAGTTACCATTGCGGTCATTCCTTCGATCATCGTGTTTGCGATCTTCCAGGAGCAGGTCGTTTCCAGCCTGACCGCGGGTTCGGTCAAAGAATAAACGAGGTGAAATTACATGGCAAGCATTAGTTTGAATCACATCAAGAAGGTGTACCCCGGTGATATCGAGGTTATCTCCGACCTGAACCTGCAGATCAAGGATAAGGAGTTCGTCGTACTGGTCGGACCGTCCGGCTGCGGCAAATCCACCACACTGCGCATGATTGCGGGTCTGGAGGAGATTTCGGACGGCGAAATGTACATCGGCGACCGCAAGGTGAACGATGTAGCGCCGAAGGACCGTGATATCGCGATGGTTTTCCAGAACTACGCGCTCTATCCGCATATGACGGTTTACAAGAACATGGCGTTCGCACTCAAGCTGCGCAAAACGCCCAAGGACGAAATCGACCGCAAGGTGCACGAGGCGGCTAAGGTGCTGGACATCGAGCATCTGCTCAACCGCAAGCCCAAGCAGCTTTCCGGCGGCCAGCGGCAGCGTGTCGCGCTCGGACGTGCGATGGTGCGCGACCCGGCGGTATTCCTGCTCGATGAGCCGCTGTCCAATCTGGATGCCAAGCTGCGCACCCAGATGCGCACCGAGATCATCAAGCTGCATCAGAAGCTGGATACGACCTTTGTTTACGTCACGCATGACCAGACCGAGGCCATGACCATGGGCGACCGTATTGTTGTTATGAAGGGCGGCGAGATTCAGCAGGCGGACACACCGCAGACGCTGTATGACCATCCGTGCAATCTGTTCGTTGCGGGCTTCATTGGTTCGCCGCAGATGAACTTCATGGACGCCGAACTGGGACGCGATGCGGACGGCTACAAGCTGACCTTCGCGGATCAGAGCCTGCACTTTGCGGGCAGCGATGCGCTGAGTGAGTACGTTGGAAAGACGGTCGTGTTCGGCATCCGTCCGGAGAATCTGCACACCTCGGGTGAAAAGTTCACCGCGAACAAGGACTATACCCTCACCATGCATGTGGACATCGCTGAGCTGATGGGCGCGGAGATTTACGCGCACTGCACCTGTGACGGTACGTCCGTGACCGTGCGTACGCCGTCCGGTGAGCCGATTCATGCGGGCGACACCATCACCGCGGCTGTGGATATGAGCCGCATCCATTTGTTCGATAAGCAGACCGAACGCGCGATCGCGTTCTGACAGGAGGAAAATCTGTGTTTCGTCCATCCTATTTGAAGGAAGGTCCGGGCATTGCCAAGGATGCACCGGAAAAGACCGGCGCCGCATGGGTCGGGGAGACCTTTGTACGGGAGTTCTGGCAGCTCGTCAAGCTGAACGTGCTGTTTCTGCTGTGCTGTCTGCCGGTTGTGACCTTTGGCGTGGCTCGAGCCGCTATGGCGCGCTGCACGGTCAATATGGCGCGTGATGTGCCCAATGATGTGTGGACCGACTTTCTTGCGGCACTGCGGCAGGATACGGTGCGTAATCTTCTGTGCGGACTGGCCGAGCTTGCGCTGCTGTGGATGGGCGTGATGCTGGTAACGGCGGACGGATTTTTCCCGGCGCTGCTGGGCATGCTGCTGCTCTGCGTCACGGCTGCGTTTTTCCAGAATTTCTGGGCGGTGCAGGCGGCGGTGGACATCCCGTTTGCGGCAGCGGCGAAAAATGCGTGGCTGCTGTGTCTGCTCCGTCCCGGCATGACCGTGCTGGGGCTGGGCGTAAATGCGCTGCTGCTGATTCCTGCAGTGCTGTTTTTCCCGCTTTCTCTGCCGTATGTGCTGCTGTTCCCGTGCGGTCTGTCCGGATTTGCCTCGGGCATGATC
>OGYU01001823.1_pt1 | contig 14563 bp, 15 predicted proteins | sample 1576581 | NCBI WGS metagenome assembly OGYU01 (sample SAMEA3541547, study PRJEB24748) | human gut metagenome | biome: human gut; feature: human-associated habitat; material: faeces | place: China | collected 2012 | reverse complement strand
ACTGCTGCCTCCCGTAGGAGTCTGGGCCGTGTCTCAGTCCCAATGTGGCCGTTCAACCTCTCAGTCCGGCTACCGATCGTCGCCTTGGTGGGCCGTTACCTCACCAACTAGCTAATCGGACGCGAGGCCATCTCAAAGCGGATTGCTCCTTTTCCCTCTGGTCGATGCCGACCCGTGGGCTTATGCGGTATTAGCAGTCGTTTCCAACTGTTGTCCCCCTCTTTGAGGCAGGTTCCTCACGCGTTACTCACCCGTTCGCCACTCGCTCGAGAAAGCAAGCTCTCTCTCGCTCGTTCGACTTGCATGTGTTAGGCGCGCCGCCAGCGTTCGTCCTGAGCCAGGATCAAACTCTTTATAAATGATATTTATCACTTAAAAGTGTTAAATCTTGTTCGCTCAGCACGCAATCGCTTGCGTCCTGTGTGAATTACTTTGTTTGGAATTGTTTAACGTGTTTTTCCAACACGAAAATAGGTTCCGTTACAAGTTTTTCGATATTGTTCAATTTTCAAGGTCCTGTAGCGCCTCAGCCTTGCGGCTGACGACCTGTTTATTTTACCACCGAAGTGGTTTTTTGTCAAGCCTTATTTTTTAGAAGCTTTTGAACTTTCTGAACTTGGACACTCAAGAAGTTTCTCAGAACAAACTGGAACTTTTCAGCGTCTATTGGTTCTTTTCAAGGGCTTCCTGCTGAGGCTTCGGAAGTCATTCTTTTGCCTCAGCGCTTGGCGCTCAAGTATAATACCACACCCCCGCCTCCTTGTCAACACTTTTTGACAGATTTTTTCCATTCTTTTTTGCACACGACCGGAAACGGCATCTGACCGTGAGGTATATGCGCCGCAGCTGCTTTGGTGCAGCTTGGCACAAATGCCCTTTCTCTTTGCTTATATAATGTATTATAAAGCTTTCGCCGTATAATATTTTGCGATATTACACCTCGGAAACAGGTGTGCGTTGTCAAGAGGTCTTGGCTCAGATTTTATCCTGAAAATTATCCATGAATTTTGGCTAAAACTCCAAAACGCAAAATGTAGTGGTATTTTCCTTGACTTGCCACTAGATAGTGATAGAATAGAGCTACATTCAGTTTGTTGGATATCGTGTGCGCAAAACGGGTATCTCTTATTGTAAGAGGTACCCGTTCACACTGTGCTTTATTTGTTAAGGAGGAGAGCCGATGAAGATCATCAAACGCAACGGTGCAGAGGTCCCCTTTGATATCACCAAGATCATCACCGCTGTTACTAAGGCCAGCGATTCTGTGAGCGGTCAGAGCCGTCTGACAAAGGACCAGATCACCCAGATCGCCGCTGCTGTTACCGACCAGTGTCAGGCGCTGAACCGCGCCGTCAGCGTGGAAGAAGTGCAGGATATGGTGGAGAACCAGCTCATGGACATCAAGGCACATGATGTGGCCCGGCACTACATCACCTACCGCTATGTGCAGAGCCTGAAGCGCCAGACTAACACCACCGATGAGCGCATCCTGAGCCTGATCGAGTGCCAGAACGAAGAGGTCAAGCAGGAGAACGCCAATAAGAACCCCACCGTGAACAGCGTACAGCGCGACTATATGGCCGGTGAGATCTCCAAAGATCTGACCGCCCGTCTGCTGCTGGACCCGGAGATCGTCAAGGCACATCAGGAGGGTCTGATCCACTTCCACGATTCCGACTACTTTGCCCAGCACATGCACAACTGCGATCTGGTGAATCTGGAGGACATGCTGCAGAACGGCACCGTCATTTCCGGCACCTATATTGAAAAGCCTCACAGCTTCTCCACCGCCTGCAACATCGCCACCCAGATCATTGCACAGGTGGCATCCAACCAGTACGGCGGCCAGAGCATCAGCCTGACCCACCTCGCCCCCTTTGTGGATGTCTCCCGCAAGAAGATCGCCGCTGAGGTAGAAGTGGAAATGGCCGGTCTGGACGTTTCTGCCGAGCGCAAGAAGGAGATCGTGGAGCGCCGCCTGCGCAGCGAGATCAACCGCGGTGTGCAGACCATCCAGTATCAGGTGGTCACGCTGATGACCACCAATGGTCAGGCCCCCTTTATCACCGTGTTCATGTATCTGGGTGAGGCGCGCAATCCGCAGGAGAAGGCAGACCTTGCCATCATCATTGAGGAGACCATCCGCCAGCGCTATCAGGGCGTGAAGAACGAGGCCGGTGTGTGGATCACCCCCGCCTTCCCCAAGCTGATCTATGTGCTGGAAGAGGACAACATCCGCCCCGGCACTCCCTACTATTATCTGACCGAGCTGGCCGCAAAGTGCACCGCAAAGCGCATGGTGCCCGACTATATCTCCGAAAAGAAGATGCTGGAGCTCAAGGTGGACAAAAACGGCGAAGGCCACTGCTACACCTGCATGGGCTGCCGCAGCTTCCTGACCCCCTATGTGGACCCCGAGACCGGCAAACCCAAGTACTACGGTCGGTTCAATCAGGGTGTTGTCACCATCAATCTGGTGGACGTGGCGCTCTCCTCCAAGGGCAACTTTGAGAAGTTCTGGAAGATCTTCGACGAGCGTCTGGCCCTGTGCCACCGCGCACTGCAGGCACGGCACAAGCGACTGCTGGGCACTCCCAGCGATGCCGCACCCATCCTGTGGCAGTATGGTGCGCTGGCCCGCCTGAAGAAGGGCGAAAAGATCGACAAGCTGCTGTTCGGCGGCTACTCCACCATCAGTCTGGGCTATGCCGGTCTGTATGAATGCGTGAAGTATATGACCGGCAAGAGCCACACCGATGCCGGTGCAAAGCCCTTTGCTCTGAGCGTGATGCAGCACATGAACGACAAGTGCAACGCCTGGAAAAAGGCCGAGAACATCGACTACTCCCTCTATGGCACCCCGCTGGAATCCACCACCTACAAGTTCGCCAAGTGCCTGCAGAAGCGGTTCGGCATCGTCCCCGGCATCACCGACAAGAACTATATCACCAACAGCTACCACGTCCATGTCTCCGAGCACATCGACGCCTTCACCAAGCTGAAGTTTGAGAGCGAGTTCCAGAAGCTGTCTCCGGGCGGTGCCATCAGCTATGTGGAAGTCCCCAATATGCAGGACAACCTCGAGGCGGTCATGAGCGTGCTGCAGTTCATCTACGACAACATCATGTACGCCGAGTTGAACACCAAGTCCGACTACTGCCAGTGCTGCGGCTACGACGGCGAGATCAAGATCGTCGAGGACGACGGCAAGCTGGTGTGGGAATGCCCCAAGTGCGGCAACCGTGACCAGAATAAGCTGAATGTTGCCCGCCGCACCTGCGGCTATATCGGCACCCAGTTCTGGAACCAGGGCCGGACGCAGGAGATCAAGGATCGGGTGTTGCACTTGTGACCCCCTCAGGCGCTTCGCGCCAGCTCTCCCAAGGGGAAAGCCATTGGCAAGCTACCCAAGCACAAAAAATTGCAAGGCAAAGCAGCGTGCTCTGCTTTCAGGTCTGATTTATGAACTACGCGACTATTAAATATTACGACATCGCCAACGGGCCGGGCGTCCGCACCAGCGTCTTCGTTTCCGGCTGCCGCCACCACTGCCCCGGCTGCTTCAATGAGGTGGCATGGGATTTCGGCTATGGCCAGCCCTTCGACAAGCCCGTCCGCAACGAGGTGTTCGCCTCCTGCAAGCCGGACTATATCACGGGCCTCTCCCTGCTGGGCGGCGAGCCGATGGAGCCGGAGAACCAGCGGGAGCTGGTGACCTTCGTGCAAAATTTCAAAGCCCTTTACCCGAAGAAAACGGTCTGGTGCTACTCCGGCTACACCTGGGAGCAGCTGACCGGCAAAGTCCCCTGCCACGCGCGGTGCGAAGTCACCGACGAGCTGCTGAGTCTGCTGGATGTGCTGGTGGATGGCCGCTTCGTGGAGGCCGAGCACGACATCTCCCTCCGCTTCCGGGGCAGCCGGAACCAGCGTCTGCTGGATAATAAAATTTGAAAATGAAACTTGAGTTTGTAAGTGCTTTGTGATATAATGGACAACTGTAATGTGTAAAAATCCTTGTTCTCTTAAATATTTAAGAGAGCCAGAAAGACCAAAAGGAGGTGCAAATGACCATGAATAAGTATGAATTAGCTCTGGTTATTAATGCAAAAATCGAAGATGACGCTAGAACAGATGCCATTGAAAAGATTAAAGCTTTAATCGAAAAATTTGGCGGAGAGATTACTAACGTTGATGAATGGGGTAAGAAGAAATTAGCTTACGAAATTCAGAAGATGAGAGAAGGATATTACTATTTCATCCAATTCGATGCATCAGCTGAGTGTCCAGCAGAGATTGAACGTCGTGTTCGTATCATGGAGCCAGTTATGAGATACTTATGCGTTAAACAGGATGCATAACGAATAGGAGGAATTCCATGAATAAAGTAATTTTGATGGGACGTTTAACCAGAAACCCAGATGTGAGATACTCACAGGGTGAGAAGGCAACGTGCGTAGCAAGATATACTTTGGCCGTAAACAGAAGATTCCGCAGAGAAGGCGATCAGGATGCAGACTTCATTAACTGTGTTGCTTTTGGCAGACAAGGTGAATTTGCTGAGAAGTATCTGAAACAGGGTACTAAGATTGTCATTTCCGGAAGAATTCAGACAGGTAGTTATACCAATCGTGACGGTGTTAAGGTATATACAACAGATGTTGTTGTTGAAGAACAGGATTTTGCGGAGAGTAAGGCAGCTGCTTCCAGCTATACAGGTGGATATCAGCAGCAGGGAGGCTATCAGAGTGCTCCAGAGCCACAGGCTGCACCTGCACCGACAAACCGTCCAGCCCCAAGTGAGGCAGTGAGCGATGGATTCATGACAATTCCAGAGGGAATTGAAGAAGAACTGCCTTTTATTTAGAGTTAAGGAATTTAGGAGGTAATATCAATGGCATATAGCAAAGATCGTGGCGATGCTCCAATGAGAAGAAGAGGTGGCCGCAGAAGAAAAAAAGTTTGCATTTTCTGTGCAGACAAGAATGCAGTAATCGATTATAAAGATGTAAATAAATTAAAAAGCGCATTCTCATCGCCAACATCGTCATCGATCTAGCCCTTTCGCCTAAGTCCAACTCAGCCTACGTTGCCATGGACAAGGCGCTAGCTGATCTTAGAAGTTCTGGCAACCTTCCTATTCCTCGCCACCTCCGCGATGGTCATTATGCTGGAAGCAAGGAACTGGGAAATGCGCAAAACTATAAATACCCTCACAACTACCCTGGCAACTGGGTCAATCAGGACTACTTGCCAGACAAGCTCAAACACGCTTCCTACTTTATTCCCAATGAAAATGGCAAGTACGAGCGTGCTCTCGGAGCCACCAAGGAGAAGATTGATCAATTTAAGAAAAAGTGACATCGGTTTCAAAAAATTGAGATTTTCCCTTGAAATATTTTCAAAATGTGGTATCATATACATATAGAAACGCTGTGGTGTACGACTTCACACTTAAGTGTTGACCGACTATTTTTTGTATTATTAGGGAAACAAAAGACTTCTGGCAGTATGCAGGCCGTTTCACGCGGAAGCAGCTAAGTCAGAGCGAGTTGCCCACCTGCTTAATTGCGCGGGTTCAATACAAATCGTGAAGTTTCGGCACCAATACAGCTTTTTATATTTGCCTCCTTAGCTCAGTTGGTAGAGCAGTAGACTCTTAATCTATGGGTCACAGGTTCGAGCCCTGTAGGGGGCATCTAAATCAACAGGAAAAAGCCTTGATTTACAAGGCTTTTTTGCTTGTCTATAACTGATTTGCCCCATCATTTGCCCCACATTTTTTTATGAGCAATCTTTCCAGACATCTCTAATTTGATTAAATTCTTCAAAAATTTTCTCTTCTAAAGTGTGTCCATATACTTCTACTAACATTGAAATATCTTTATGCCCTAGAATTTTTGCAATAACTCCAAGGTCAAATCCTTTGTGCCAGAGGTAGCTTCCATAGGTATGACGTGCTCCTTTTGTCGTGATAATTGGATAAATATCTAATTCATTTAAAAGAACACTCAAAGCTTTATTGACACTTGCAATATCTGGTACCAAGTGAATATATCCATAATGCTGAAAAATCATTTTATACCTATTCTTGATTCCTAGCTCTTTATTAGCCTTCTCCTGTTCAATTTTTAGGTCTTGTAATATCTTAATACATTCTTCGTCTATCGGTACCATCCGAATAGACGTTTTGTTTTTTGGAGGGACAAATTTATGAGAAAGGGTATTAAACCTCCTATATGTTTTTAGCAGTCCTCTGTCAAAGTCAACTTCATTCCAAGTTAACGCTATTAACTCTCCAAACCTCATGCCTGTTTTTAATAGAAAATAGACGATATAAGGAACAATTGAACGTTGGTAATCAAATTTTCTCTTTACTGCTAAAAGTAAATCCAGATAGTCCTTTTCTGTATGTAAATATTTCTCTTCTGTCATCTGTTGTTCTTTGGATGAAAATAACTCGACATGTTGTGTAAAATCATCAATTAGAACTTTGTCGGCAATTGCCATTTGGATGCTCTGATGAATTCCAGTATTCAATCTACCAAGAAAATTTCTACCAACTGTTTGCCCATACTTATTCATTATTCTTTGGTATTCACTCGCACGAATTTGAGTGACTTTTTTATTTCCAAATAATCTTTCAATTGTGTTTTTACGGAGAAGATATTTTTTCTTTGTCTCTTCCGACCTACTACTCGGTAGAATTTTTAGTTCAAGCCATTCTTGATATAGATCGACAAGAGAAATATCTCTAGAAATTCTTTTTCCTAAACGAAGTTCTTGCAGAATCGGTTCAGCTTCTGACTCTGCAAGTTTTTTTGTTTTAAAACCGCTATTATGAGCAACAGTTTTTCCTTCGTTACGAATTTCATAGGTCCATAAGTTACTATCTCCTCGCTTTCGATAACGAACACTTGCCATATTACGCCACCTCTGTTCCTAGAATCTCATTTACAACACTTTTTGGAACAACCATCAAACGTTTGCGATTATAAAATGTATAGCCTCGTGATACAAGTAATTCTCTTGCCTGATGAATGATATCATTCGCTGTATGAGGGCGATAGCCCATTTCAATTAATTCTTTGTTACTAATTAAATTATTGTCCATAGTTATCCTCCTTATTTATTTTCTAAATTCAGAAACTCGCCTACAAGTAGTTGTAATTCTGCATTTAATTTAGGGAGATTCTGTATTAATACTTCTTTTAATTCTTCCGCAAATTGGTTCGTTTCTTCTCTCAATAGTTTGCGGACTCTTGTTTTTTTCTTTTTGATGCTGTCTGATTTTAAATTTGGAAAAGCCAATGATAACAGTTCAGGATTGTTGAGAAAGATAATTGTAAATGCTCTTTGATCCACTCGAATATGTTCTAGCTTATAAAATCCGAAATTATCAAGTCGATTCATAATATCTTGGACCATCTCCTCACCAATCGCTTTGGTTCTGAGTTGGAACTCCAGTCTCCACCAAAACGGATTTACAGCCAAATCTAGCTTCTCTTCGCGCTTGTGAGCAATGATTTCTTTATTCTTATCATATAACCTAACTTGTACATTACTACCGCTAGAACCCCAATATTTCGTCTCTAATTCGCCCCCTCGACCATAGAAGACCTTATGGGTAACACCACCTTTAATATGTTGCAAATTAACGATTTCAGGCTTGTTGAAAATGTCAAATGCCAAATCAAAACGAGATAAACGTACCGTCAATGAATTCAATCGAGCAAAGTACATTAATTGCCTCCATACTTTCATTCCATCAAATTCTTTTAAAGTATTAGGATTGAAATCAATTCGAATCAATTGTTCACTTCCATAAATGGCTAATTGGAAAAATATAATATTAATCGAATCATACTCATTAAAATATTTAGTTAAAGTAAAGACATCATCTCGAACGTTATCATGTATTTCAAATGAATCAACTCTTGTACTTATTGCCTGTTTCAGATTTTTGAAAATTCGTCTTAGGGAACCAGTGTCTGTATCCCAGATAACCGTTAATCTATCAATACTGACATCTAACCGCTGTACTAATTCTCCTACATCACATCGTTCTTGAATGCTTCTTAAATCTTGTATAGAAACCACCAAAATTGTCCCCCCTTCTTTTAGATTTTTTAGGCCTCAGAAACACCGTCAAATCAACGTTTGCTCGTTCCGTCGTTCTTTGGGCGTTGCCCTAAGTGTACCTTTTTGCTGGCTGTTAGAATAGCCAGCTTTTGCTTGGCTAGAAATTGTCTGGACGGCAGCCTGCAGGACTTCGCCTGACTTCCCGTCAGGCTCGTCCCTTGCCCTTGTCCACACAATTTCTAGCTCCAAGGCTTCGAATAGTCATCAGTCATAGTCATAGTCTCGTCCTCAAATTCCTCCTCACTCACTATTCCTAAACACATGAATCATTTGTATCATTTATAACTTATTTGTAAGTTATAAATATATTTTATAAAAAATATTTGGAACAGTCAACTAAAAACTTGATTTGTAAGTTTATAGGTGATAGAATAAGTTTAAAATACAACATAGGAGTTTATCATGACCTTTATTATTCAAAATTTTGGACCCAATTTGGCACGACTACGCATAGAAAAAGGAGTAAGTCAAACTCAACTTGCGGAAGATTTAGGAATCGGTAAACAGTCCATCTCTGATTACGAAAAACAAAAAAGCTATCCTACCTTTGCAAATTTGGATAAGATAGCGGAATATTTTAATGCAACTCCAACCCAACTCTTTGGAACGAGTAAAGAGATTGAGTTAGAAAAGAGTGTTCTTGAATCTAATGAATACTCTGATAAAGTAAGTGAAATCTTAAAAGCTGTCAAATACATCGAGCATTTTCTAGAAACTGATGGACAGTACTTAGAGGATTTACTTTACCTAACAAGAGGCAACCAACTATACACAGAAGATGGAGATGAGTTGTATATTGATCCAACTTCTCAGAAAAGAACATTTCATAACCAATATGAACCTGGTTTTATTGTAGCAAGGGATAAATCTCCACTAGAACTCTTAATTGAAAATAAGGAATTGTTTGATAAATAGAAAAAGCGAGGATAACCTCGCTTCAGATTGAAGTTAAAATCTTTAGAAGACACTTTTATAAGGACTTTGTCTTCAATCTGTGAAAAGGAGTGAAAACTCCTTTTCTTTTTGTAAGTCAGACTGAAACTTCCAAATTGTTTATTTATTTTATTGACATTTTCTATAAAAATAAGTACAATAGTTTTATTAGCAAACTATACTGTATAGGGGGTATTGAAATGAAATTTTCTAATCGTTTACTGCTATTCCTTGCAGGAGTTGTTTTTGTCCTTTTAGGACTTTTCCTATTTACAAACCCAGTAGCTAATCTTGTTGCTTACAGCTGGTGGATTTCATTTGGTTTACTGGTTTCTTCTATAGCAGCTATTTTAGGCTATTTCTCTGCACCAAAAGAGCTTCGCTCACCTGTTTATCTTTTCCAAGGATTTGTTAGTCTTCTCTTAGCTCTTTACCTCGTTGCTTATGGCTTTGTGACCCTGCCGGTCGTCATTCCGACCATTGTAGGAATTTGGTTAATTGTAGAAGCCATTATTGCTTTCTTTAAAGGCAATCGTCTAAGATTGATTTTCCCTATTATTGGTAGCAATATCACGTGGGTAGCCTTGCTTGCATTTTTACTAGGTCTAGTGATTCTGTTCAATCCAGTGGCTACAGGTGTCTTTGTCGTTTATGTCATTGCCTTTGCATTTTTAGTTACTGGCTTCACCTACATTATTGAGGCCTTTCGTAAATAGTCTAGTTGCTATTTCTATCGCATTCAAAAAAGCTGGGAAATCATATTCTCAGCTTTTTCGTCTCTTTAATTATCACTTTTTCGCATTCCATTCTGCGTAGAATTGCTCCAAGTATTCTTCCAAAAAGTGATGGCATAGTGCTCTAGCATTCGATAAGTTGCAATAATAACCGGTCGAGAACGGGGCATCGACTCAATCATACCGAAAATAAAAGAGCGAATGTTATCTGCAAAAAGAAAGCTTAGATTCTTAGCGATTTCAACAAAAAAAGCACTGTTTGTACTGACCCCAAAAAGTTAGACAAGTAATTTAAGTGAAGGATTTAGTTCTGTATTTCACAGGACTACTGTAAGTGGCTCATTTGGACTATCCTCCTGTTTTGTTTTGTCACTTACAGTATAGTCCTTTTGGGCTTTTCTTGTATTTTGAGTTTAACTAGCACCACGGGTATTATTTTTCCTTTTACTTACCAGATAGAAGTTAAAACTTAATTGAAAAGAACCATTAATTTAACTAATGCATGTTCTTAAAATTTCCTAAGTCTACCAACAGCTCTATCCAAATCTTTCTTTTTAATCAAAATTTTAAAGTTGTCTAATTTATAGAATATAAGTTTTGTAATAAAACTTCAATCTCTTTGTAAAATATTGTATATTACATAAAAGATTATTGTATGCTATAATTCACCTTGTGTAGCAGTATTTTGCACTACTAAATATAGGAGATTTTATTCTATCTCTATAAAGTAATAAAGGAGTGTAAGCCCATGGAAAATGTTGTTGTCTCAATTTTTGATATTGAAAGTGAAGCCTTTCAGGCCTTTTCAGAATTAAAACAGTTTGTTCAAACTGAAAATACAAAATTAGCTCAGGCTTCAATTGTAAAAGCTGAAAATGGTGTTGTTAACGTCAAAGATAGCTTTGATTTGATGAATTCCCTAGGAGATGATTATTTCGAAGGCGGATTAATTGGTAGTTTAATCGGAATTTTAGGTGGACCACTAGGTGTTCTCTTTGGTTTTGCTACTGGTGGAGCAATTGGCGCCTCCATTGGTTCAGACAAAGAATTGATCAATTCGGCATTAATTACAACCGTTAGTAATAAGTTGACAAATGGCGAAGTAGCTATTATTGCACTTGTACAAGAAAATGATGAATCTGTTTTAAATGCTATTTTTGAAAAGTATCAGGTTGACATTGCTAGATGGGATGTCGCTACTGTTGCGGCAGAGATAGAGTCAGCTCTCAAAATTCAAGAAGATTTAGAGCATCAAGCTAAAGCTCGCTTAATTGCGGATAAAAAAGAAGCTCGTCGTGAAAAATTTGATAAATTGAAAGCTAATATTAAAGAGAAATTTTCGAAAAAAAATTAACAGACTGAAGAGACTGAGGTAATTAGGAATCGGTAAACAGTCCATCTCTGATTACGAAAAACAAAAAAGCTATCCTACCTTTGCAAATTTGGATAAGATAGCGGAATATTTTAATGCAACTCCAACCCAACTCTTTGGAACGAGTAAAGAGATTGAGTTAGAAAAGAGTGTTCTTGAATCTAATGAATACTCTGATAAAGTAAGTGAAATCTTAAAAGCTGTCAAATACATCGAGCATTTTCTAGAAACTGATGGACAGTACTTAGAGGATTTACTTTACCTAACAAGAGGCAACCAACTATACACAGAAGATGGAAAAGAGTTGTATATTGATCCAACTTCTCAGAAAAGAACACTTCATACCCAATATGAACCTGGTTTTATTGTAGCAAGAGATAAATCTCCACTAGAGCTCTTAATTGAAAATAAGGAGCTATTAGATTAAAAAAAGCGAGGATATGTACTGCACCCCAAAAGTTAGATTTTTTCTGTCTAACTTTTGGGGTGCAGTACATTTTCAACTCTCTTATTTATTTTCTTATCTCACATAATTACTTCACATGTCCAGGCTCATCAAATTCATTTTTTTCAATAACATATGCCACATTTGCATCCTTATTGATCAAAGAACATATATCTATTATGCTACAAAAGCTTTCTGACCGCAAAATTCCGTTTATTTGTAACCTTCTTCCTACTTTCTATTTTACTTTTCTGACAGAAAAGATTATAATAAGGAGTATTTATTTTCGGAGGTTTTTATGTCATTTCTATCAAAAAATTGGGCAGGACTGTTAGTCTGTCTGATCATTTCTATCATCTCTTGGGTTTTAGGAGGATTTCTTCCTGTTGTGGGAGCACCTGTTTTCGCCATTTTTATCGGAATGATTCTCCATCCCTTTCTCACTTCCTATACACAACTGGAAGCCGGCTTGACTTATAGCTCCAAAAAACTGCTTCAGTATGCTGTTATTTTGCTTGGGTTTGGACTCAATATCTCACAAGTTTTCGCAGTTGGAAAATCTTCCCTCCCTGTTATCCTTTCAACCATTTCTATCGCTTTGATTATAGCTTTCTTTTTCCAACGATTTTTTAACATGGATACAAAGCTAGCTACCTTGATTGGAGTTGGATCTTCTATCTGTGGCGGTTCTGCCATTGCAGCGACTGCTCCTGTTATTCACGCCAAGGAAAAAGAAGTAGCCCAAGCCATTTCTGTTATCTTTTTCTTCAATGTCTTGGCAGCTCTTATCTTTCCAACTCTAGGTTCTTGGCTCCATCTCTCCAACGAAGGTTTTGCTCTCTTTGCGGGTACTGCGGTCAACGATACTTCCTCTGTAACAGCCACAGCTAGCGCCTGGGATAGTCTGTATCATACCAATACTCTAGAATCTGCAACCATTGTCAAACTGACTCGTACCTTAGCTATTATCCCTATTACTCTCTTCCTCTCCTATTGGCAAAGCCGTCAACAAGACAACAACCAAGGAGTAAAGCTTAAAAAAATCTTCCCCGTTTTCATTCTCTACTTCATCCTAGCTTCTCTGCTAACTACCGTCCTTACTTCTTTTGGTGTTAGCAATAGCTTCTTTTCACCTCTCAAACAGCTCTCCAAATTCCTCATCATCATGGCTATGAGTGCTATTGGTCTCAAAACTAACCTCGTTGCTATGATCAAATCCAGTGGAAAATCCATTCTTCTTGGAGCCCTTTGCTGGATCGCTATCATCCTGACTAGTCTTGGCATGCAATTACTCATCGGTATTTTCTAAGAAAAAAGGGAGCCTAAAGGCTACCTCAGAACGTAGACAAACGTCATTTTTGGCGTTTGTCTTTTTGTATGTTCAAAGATATTTTGTCTTATCATCTACTATTCCATCCAAAAATCTGATTTAAAGCAAAATAAAAAGGGATATTCCCTATCCATTTCGATAATTTTTTCATTAATTTGTTTTTCCATTTTATCCTCCGATTAGTCTCGCACTGATATTTATTGATAACAACACTATATTTCTAGTATAGCATAATCATTAGATATTATAGGTTTTCAAACCAAATGAGAGTCATTCGTTTTTGCCCCACTTTTGCCCCATTTTTAAATCATGACATTGGAAATACCTAAAAGTACTTCCCTAAAATCACTTATATTTCAATATTTTTAATTACTCTCAATATGAAAATCCTTTCCAAATCCATGTAGGGGGCAGTTTAATATCGAAAAGAGACTTGATTGTAGGTCTCTTTTTTTATTTTTCTAAGAAAGAACTCACTTTAAACAGAACTTTACATGCTTGTTTGTCTAAACGAGAGTTGTTCCCAATGATAATTTCTTCTAAATATATGCTTTGTGTTATGATAATAGTCAAGAAACAGAAATGAAAAAGGAGACATGAGTTGAAAATTGCAATCATTGGCTATAGCGGCTCTGGAAAGTCTACTTTGGCAAACTTTTTAGGTCAACACTACAATTGTGAGGTTCTTCATTTAGATAAAATTCATTTCACATCAAATTGGCAAGGGCGAACAGTTGATGAAATGACCGGCAATATATCAACATTTATGCTACAAAGTGATTGGATTATTGAAGGGAATTACTCGGCCTGTCTTTATGAAGAACGTATGAGGGAAGCTGACTGTATTGTCTATTTCAACTTTAACAGAGTTAGTTGTCTCTATCGGGCATTTAGGCGTTATTTAACATATAGGGGAAAGACACGTCCTAGCATGGCAGAAGACTGTAATGAAAAATTTGATTTTGCATTTGTAAAATGGATTTTATTAGACGGACGTTCTAAAAAATATGTCGAGCAATATAATGTAGTTGTTAAAAATTATTCTGACAAGACAATTATTTTAAAGAATCAAAGGCAGTTAAATCATTATATGAAGCAGGTTAATAGCTACTAGAATTATTTAGTCATAAAATAGCTGGTAGTTCTATATAAGATGTAAGGATAAAAAAAGAGATAGTAAATAACGAGTTGCAATCTTAGCTATAACTGTCAGAATATTTTGTAAGAAGCGCTTTCAACGTTGAACAAATAGCCTTTTTTCTGCTATAATAAACTGTAACGCGAAACTTGTGGGTGAAATTCCCACCGTGAAGTTTTTCAAGAAAGGTGGGGACAGCCTCGTAAAGGTGGAGCTGTCCGTTATCAAAATAATATGACATCAGTAGTTGTTGTGGGTACCCAGTGGGGTGATGAAGGTAAAGGGAAAATTACAGATTTCCTAAGTCAAGATGCCGAAGTGATCGCACGTTATCAAGGTGGAGACAATGCAGGTCACACGATTGTTATCGATGGTAAGAAATTTAAATTGCACTTGATTCCATCAGGTATTTTCTTCCCAGAGAAAATCTCTGTTATCGGGCATCCGAGCCGGGAAGTGACGGTGCGGGATT
>OGYU01001816.1_pt1 | contig 14602 bp, 10 predicted proteins | sample 1576581 | NCBI WGS metagenome assembly OGYU01 (sample SAMEA3541547, study PRJEB24748) | human gut metagenome | biome: human gut; feature: human-associated habitat; material: faeces | place: China | collected 2012 | reverse complement strand
GTAGAGCAGTAGACTCTTAATCTATTTGTCCAGGGTTCGAATCCCTGAAGGCGCATTATATGAGGTCATCCAAGCGGATGACCTTTTTGAGTAGGATGACAGGGATTCGAACCCATACGGGTTCGGTCTTCGCTTCGCTCCGGTCGGTCCAAATCCGAGATCCCCCGGATCTCGTGGACCCCTGAAGGCGCATTGTAAGTCATCCGATTGGATGACTTTTTTACTATCATAAAAACGAATAGAAATACGAAGCATCTCAGAGCAGCATCTGAGGTGCTTTTCTTAGTATACGGGAAGTTAGAAATGCGTATCTTTTGTAAGAAATATGAAAGAAAGGTAAGCAGACTGAAAAAAAGGTAGGACAGGAATAACTGAAATAATATGGACTCTGGATTGGCGCTGTCCCTAACGGAGTGTAGATTTGCAGAAAGAATGCTAAGAGTATTCTTGAAAAAGGGAGTGTGAAAAATTATGACTGAGTTATTGGTGAAACTTTTTGTGAAAAACAGTAAGGACACGAAAGATACAAAGGTTCGACTGGCCTATGGAAATCTGGCAGGAATTGTAGGTATTTTATGTAATGTACTGCTGTTTGCTGGAAAATATATTATCGGAACGTTATTCGGATCCATCGCAATTGCAGCAGATGCGGTAAATAACTTAAGTGATGCGTCCAGCAATATTGTCAGTCTGCTTGGATTTAAACTGGGATCAAAAAAAGCAGATGAGGAGCATCCGTATGGTCATGCGCGGTATGAGTATCTGGCGGGACTTGTGGTCTGTGTCATTATCGTGGCTATCGGCTTGTCACTGGCAAAAGAAAGTATTTTGAAAGTCATTCATCCGTCAGAAGTGGATTGCAATGTGCTGATGATCGTAGTACTTCTTATTTCCATTTGTGTAAAACTGTGGATGAGTATTTTTAATAAGAAAATTGGTATGAGAATCGAATCCGATACACTGATCGCGACGGCGGCAGACAGTCGAAATGATGTGATTTCTACGTCAGCTGTTGTAGTTGCAACTATTTTATGTAAGGTGACAGGATTCAATATTATTGATGGAATCGCTGGTATCGGTGTGGCAGTATTTATTTTGTACAGTGGTATCGGACTGATCAAAGAAACCTTAAGTCCGCTGCTTGGAAAAGTGCCGGCAGCAGAATTTGTCAATCATATTACGGAGAAAATTCAGTCATATCCGGGAGTAATCGGAGTGCATGATCTGATGATCCATGATTACGGCCCGGGAAATCTGTTTGCCACGGTGCATGTGGAATTTCCGGCAGAAACACCTGTCATTGAGGCACATGAGGTCATGGATGAGATCGAGCGTGATTTTCAGGAACAGGAGCATATGATTCTGACAATTCACTATGATCCGATCGTTGAGGAAAATGCGGAAGTGGCAGAAATCAGAGCTTTTGTCAGCAAGGCTGCAAAGGAGTTTGATGAGAGACTTTCTATCCACGAAGTTCGTCTGGTTCCGGGAAATGAGTCCGGTAATGTAATTTTTGACTGTGTAAAACCGGCTGGATTTAAAAGCAGCGATGGCGAGATTTCATCTTATCTGCAGAAACGTGTGGCAGAATGGAATCCGCGCTATCGCTGTGTGATCAAAGTAGAGCAGAGTTATGTCTGAGTTATCCTTATTGTATAATTTCAACTTCAATCTGGGTTACAAAGTCATCTGTATTTTTTTCAATAAAACTATTTACCACGTCATATTCGATGTACAGATCGCTGGTTCTAAGGTTATGCTCCTTTTTATAATTTCGTATTCGCTCGTAAGTCTCACCAATCGTACTCCAGTGACCGATGTGATAGGCTGTCAGATATTTTCCGGGAGGAAGTATCTGGCAGTTTTTGATCGAGGGTTTCTGATGCATGAGCAGTGCAACGTTGTCGTAGGCATCGTAAATGCCGTGCTCTACATTTTTTCCATATTGAAAATAAGCAATATCGTAATCCAGATAGGGATTATTCTTTTGCAGCAGCGTAATTAATTCATTGAGTTTTTTTGAAAATGACTGAGTGGAAGACGGATCTGCTTCTTTATAAAGGTAATAATATTGTGGATAGGTATTTATTTCAATTGTGGAAAAATCGGTTTGTTCGGCAATTTTTATCTTCTTTCTCTGCTGTTGCATCCATTTTTTCATAGTCTGCAGTTTTTTTATCTGTTGTGTAATCTGACTTTCTCTTTCAAGAAAAATTTGTTGAAAAAGTTCCGGGCTTCGCTGTGATAGATAAGTTTGGATTTCCTTTAAAGGCATGTCCAGATCACGCAAAACCAGAATGGTGTTTAGAATCTCAATCTGATCAATGGAATAGAAGCGGTAACCGTTTTCATTAATGTATTCTGGTTGAAACAGACCAATATCATCATAGTGAAAAAGTGTATGTTTGGTAATTCCCATCAGTTGGGCCAGTTCTCCGGTAGTCAGATAATCTTTGCGTTCCATATAATTTAAATGCTCCTGTTTTGTAAAAAAAATATAGTGTAAAAATCTGCTTGACTATAGGGTTACCCTATACTGTATGCTGACAGATGTCAAGAACGAAATGATTAAAAAGAGCATTCTCGAACTGTCATATTCTTCTCAGGATCACTGTTGGTGACAGATAGAATTATCATAATCAGTAGAAAGTAATTGGATAGTAATTAGATAGTAATTAGAAAGCAGGTGTTTTTATGAGTATGTCTTTGAACCAAGAGTTTACTCCTTTGAAATTGTTGCGATTTGCGGCACCATCCATCATTATGATGATGTTTATGTCGTTGTATACGATCATTGATGGAATGTTTGTATCACGTTTTGTTGGAAGTAATGCATTATCTGCAACTAATATTGTGTACCCGGTTGTAAATATTATGATCGCAATTGCAACGATGCTTGCGACTGGTGGAAATGCTATCATCAGTAAATATCTGGGAGAAGGAAAAAAGAAAGAAGCCAAAGAAAGGCTTACCATGTTTGTGGTCATTACTTTAATTGTCAGTGTGGTGATTATGCTGATCACGCTGATTTTTCTGGATCAGATCTGCTATCTGCTTGGTTCTACCGATGAATTACTGCCATATTGCAGAAACTATCTGATGATTCTTGCATTTTTTGCTCCGGCTTGTATGTTACAGTCTTTGTTTCAGTGTTATCTGGTAACTGCAGAGCGTCCGACACTGGGACTGGTTCTGATCATTTTAGCAGGAGTTTTAAATGCAGTGCTGGATTATGTAATGATCGTGCATTGCCATCTGGGAATCAGCGGTGCAGCGCTGGCAACCGGACTTGGTCAGTCGATACCGGCAATTGCGGGATTGATTTTCTTTTTCACAAATAAAAAGGGACTTTGTTTTACACGGTTTCGTGTGAAAGTTGGAGATTTTTTTCATGCATGCTATAATGGCTCTTCCGAAATGGTATCTCAGCTGGCAGCAGCTATTATCACGTTTTTATTTAATTCAGTTATGATGCGGCTGGCCGGTGCAAATGGTGTGGCTGCCATCACGATCATTTTGTATGGAGAATTTTTATTTAATTCCTTTCATCTTGGATTCGCTGTTGGAATTGCTCCGATTGTCGGTTTTCAGTATGGTGCACAAAATAAAGCTCAGCTGAAGCGTATATATAAGACAACTTTTATTTTTGTAATTGCATCATCTGTTGTGATTACTGTGATCGCTGCATTTCTGGCAAAACCAATCGTTTCGATATTTACAAAGGATCCTGGAACCTGGGAACTGGCCTCTGTAGGATTTCAGATTTTTGCGATAAATTTTCTGTTCAGTGGGGTTAATATTGCATCTTCCGGATTTTTTACCGCTCTGTCTAATGGAAAAGTATCTGCGCTGATTTCTTTTTGCAGGACATTGCTTTTTACCGTTTTATTTTTACTTGTGTTGCCGCACGTACTGGGCTTGAACGGTGCGTGGATCGCGATTCCTTCCTCGGAACTGTGTACATTAGTCCTGTCAGTCTGTATGCATGTGAAATATTTTATAAAAAAGAGTGAAAAAAATTATATTTTGGGATAAAATGTACGTTATGAATGAACGGGAGAAGGAGGACGCCGTAAAATGGCAATCCATGTAAAAAGCGAAATTGGAAAACTGAAAAAAGTTATGCTCCACAGACCCGGTCAGGAGCTGGAACATCTGGTTCCGGAAGATCTGGAGAGGCTTTTATTTGATGATATTCCGTACTTGAAAACCGCAAAAATCGAACACGATATGTTTGCAGAAATCATGCGGGGACAGGGAGTGGAAGTGGTATATCTGGAAGATCTGACCGCAGATGTACTGAAAAATCCGGAGAAAAAGGAGCAGTTTGTCCGGGAATTTATTGCAGAGGGCGGTGCTTCGGCAGCGAAAGTCCGTGACCAGTTGTACGACTATCTGATGAAAATTTCAGATGAAAAAGAACTGGTGTTAAAGACCATGTCCGGAATCCGGGCTTCTGAATTGAATGTAAAAATGAGCTGCCCGCTGGTAAGCCTGGTGAAAAAAGAAAGTCAGTTTTTACTTGATCCGATCCCGAACCTTTATTTTACCAGAGATCCTTTTGCCTGCATAGGAAACGGTGTCAGTCTGAACCGGATGTATTCCCGAACCAGAAGACGGGAAACACTTTACGGAAAATATATTTTAAAATATAATCCGGATTTTGCAGGAAAAGTACCGTTTTACTATGATCGGGATATGGATTTTTCTATTGAAGGCGGAGATATCCTGAACCTGAGCAATAAAGTGATCGCCATTGGAATTTCACAGCGTACCACTCCGGAAGCCATTGAACTTCTGGCACAGAATATTTTCGTGGATAAAGCGTCAGAGATTGAAACGATTATCGCATTGGATATTCCGGCTGTACGTGCATTTATGCATCTGGACACAGTATGCACGCAGGTGGATTATGATAAATTTACGATTCATCCGGGTATCATGCAGACGCTGCGTATTTTTGAAATCAAACCGGGAGATCGGAAAGGACAGCTGAAAGTAACGGAGTCCGATGCGATGCTTTCGGATATTCTTGCAAAATATCTGGAATTGGATAAAGTGACGTTGATCAAATGCGGTGGAAAAGACCGGATTGCTTCTGAGCGTGAACAGTGGAATGATGGTTCCAATACTCTTTGTATTGAGCCGGGAAAAGTTGTTGTATATGATCGAAATTATGTGACGAATGAGATTTTGCGTCAGCATGGTATCGAAGTACTGGAAATGGCGAGTTCGGAACTTTCCAGAGGTCGGGGCGGTCCACGGTGTATGAGCATGCCGCTGGAGCGGGAAGACATGTAGAGGTGCATTAATTCTTAGAAGAATATGTCAGTTTACGCTAACCAGAATCACGCGCCAAATATTACGTATGTTCGACTTGATTATAAGCATGATTTCTAAATAATATAATTAGAAAACCATTCACATTTCTTTTTGTTTGAGATATGATAAATATATCTATGGGAAAACATCAGAGAAGTGGATGGTTTTCTTTTTTACAGGATTACAAAAATGTGTAGAAGAATGACATACATTTTTGACTATAATCTTATTGTTAAAATAGCTTACAGAAAAATGTAGGGAGTGAAAAAATGATCAGAGAAATTAACGTAAAAGAATTAACCGATAACATCAGCGAGATGTGTATACAGGCGAACCATTATCTGTCACCGGATATGGATGCATGCATGAAACAGGCCGTTGAGACAGAAAAATCAGAGCTTGGAAAAAAAATCCTGAATCAGCTTCAGGAAAATCTGGAAATTGCAGATAAAGAGATGATCCCGATTTGTCAGGATACCGGAATGGCCGTTATTTTTATGGAAATAGGGCAGGACGTACATTTTGTGGGCGGTGATTTTGAGGAAGCTGTCAACGAAGGTGTCCGCCGTGGTTATGTGGACGGCTATCTGAGAAAATCTGTGGTAAAAGATCCGCTGATCCGTGAAAATACAAAGGATAATACACCGGCAATTCTGCATACAAAAATTGTCCCGGGTGATAAAGTAAGAATAACTCTCGCACCGAAAGGATTCGGAAGTGAAAATATGAGCCGCATTTTTATGCTGAAACCGGCAGACGGTATCGAAGGTGTAAAAAATGCGATTCTGGCGGCAGTCAAAGATGCAGGTCCAAATGCCTGTCCGCCAATGGTTGTGGGCGTAGGTATCGGTGGAACTTTTGAAAAATGTGCCCTGCTTGCAAAACAGGCGCTGACCAGACCGGTAAATGAACATTCCAACATTCCATATGTCAAAGAAATGGAAGAAGAAATGCTGACAAAGATCAATCATCTTGGTATTGGACCGGGGGGACTTGGCGGCACAACCACAGCGCTGGCAGTCAACATCAATACTTATCCGACCCATATCGCAGGACTTCCTGTGGCAATCAATATCTGTTGCCATGTCAACAGACATGCAGTAAGAGAACTGTAGATTTAAGTTAAATGCGGGAAATTTACAGGAATATAGATAATATTTATGACTTCCGGGAAAATTCTAGGAACATGAATGACCAGAAAATTGATTGAATACCAGGAGGAAATCATTATGGATAAACATATACATACACCAATTACAGAAGAAATAACTGCTGACTTAAAGGCCGGCGATTACGTTTATATCACAGGTACACTTTACGTGGCCAGAGATGCAGCACACAAACGTCTGATGGAAGTGCTGGATGCAGGAAAGGAACTTCCCATCGATATCAAAGACTGTACCATCTATTATATGGGACCGTCTCCGGCCAGAGAAGGACGGCCGATCGGTTCTGCCGGTCCGACTACCGCAAGCCGTATGGACAAATACGCTCCGCGTCTGCTGAATCTGGGGGAAAAAGCCATGATTGGAAAAGGAAAGCGTACCAAAGAAGTCATTGATGCAGTCATCCGAAACAAAGCTGTTTACTTTGCAGCTATCGGCGGAGCAGGTGCATTGCTTTCAAAATGCATCAAAAAATCTGAGATTGTATGCTACGAGGACCTTGGTGCAGAGGCAATCCGCAAGATTGAAGTCGAGGATTTCCCAGTTATCGTAGTCATAGACTCTGAGGGAAATAATCTGTATGAAACTGCCATCAAAGAATTTGCGGTTGTTGATTAAATCTATTTAAAATTTAATATTATTAAAACGAAATCAGAGCCTCCTTCTGCAACCGCCAGTCGCAGGAGGAAGCTCTGATTTCTTTTTATAAAAAATTAAGAAATTCATACATTTTTTACAAGGTTTTATCTTATATAATAGCATCACTTACATTAGGTAAATACAGGAGGACTGACGGTGAAAAAAAAATTTAAACACAAAAAACTGGTGATTGTGTTGGTTATCATTGTAGCAGCAATCATTGTGCTGGTTGGCGTAGCCAAACGAAAGTTAAACAGTGTAGCAGAAGCGACCAAGATTGTACAGTTGGAAAAAGTAGATAAACGTGACCTGTCCGATTTTATATCTCTGACAGGAACGGTAAGTGGTGAGACGAAGATCAATTATTCTTCTACAGCTGCGACTGAGATCAAAACTGTAAATGTTCAGGTTGGAGATGTTGTAAAAGAAGGCGATGTGATCGCAACTCTGGATAAAGATTCTATTCAGAAACAGATTGATGTGCTGGAAAAATCTCTGTCAAATGCAGCTGCATTAAAGCAGAATGAAAGCAATCAGAATCAGCGAGCCCTTGAGCGTGCCAAAGAAGATCAGCAAAATCAACTGGCACAGGCAAATGACAGTATCAACAGTGCAGAAGCTACGTATACAGCAGCACAAAATACTGTAAATTCATTAAATAACCAGATTAAATCTGTATCAGATCAAGTAAATGCGGCATCCGATGAAGATACTAAGGCAGAACTTCAGGAAAAACTTTCCAATCTTCAGGATCAGCTTTCCAGTGCAAAAAGTGATCTTACGTCTGCAGACAGTGCCCGCAAAGAAGCAAAAAATAATTATACGAGCGTAAAATCCTCCACCGATGATGCGATTTATTCTGCCCAGAGCAGTATTGAGTCTGCAAAATATAACCAGACTGATAACAGTGATACACAGACGCAGCTGGATCAGTTGAGAAAACAACTGGACGATTGTACGATCACAAGTAAAAGTGCAGGTATTGTTACTGCAGTCAATGTTTCTGTCGGTGATGTAAATACAGCAAATGCTACATTAGTAACAGTAGAAAATAATACTGATATGATCGTGAATGCAAGTGTAACAGAAAAAGATATTCTGAAATTGAAGGAAGGTATGAAAGCAATCATTACTTCTGATGCGTTGGATGATCAGAAAATCAATGGCGAGATTATTAAAGTAGTAAAAGTATATAATGCTTCCCAGCCGACGACGGAACAAACCGGAAAGGAGACTTCCGGAGCAGCCAATACAGGTGGATTCTCGGTACAGATTAAATTAGAACCGTGTAATCTGATCAGTGGTATGAGTGCAAAGGCAAAAATTGTTCTGACAGATCGTGAAAATGTGCTGTCCGTACCGTATGATCTGGTGCAGCAGGATAAGGATGGTAAAAATTACGTACTCTGTGCAGAAGAAAATAAAGATGGTACTTATACAGCTGTAAAGAAAAATATCACAGTTGGTGATGAGATTAATTATTATACAGAAGTGACCGGTGGCGATCTGAAAGCAGGAGATTACATTATCATGGATTACTCTATATCCGAAGGAGATACTTTCCAGGGAGAAAGAGGAAGTGATGTAAGTGAAACGGAAGATGGTGGTTCTACAGGTATGAGTTCCAAAGTAACTGCGGATTAATCATGGAGGTTTTTATACATGTCAAATGAAATTATGATCCGCATGGAACAGATTGTGAAGACATATTACATTGGTCAGCCAAATGAATTGGAGATTTTACATGGAATTAACCTTGATGTCAAACGGGGCGAATTTATTTCTATTGTAGGAGAATCCGGTTCCGGAAAAAGTACTCTGATGAATATTATGGGTATTCTGGATCGCCAGACTTCTGGCAACTATTTTCTGGAAGGCGAGGATGTCAACAGCATGGATGACACCGTGCGAAGTGTCATGCGGAATAAAAAAATAGGGTTTGTATTTCAGAATTTTAATTTGATCCCGAGAGCAAATGCCTTAAAAAATGTAACGTTGCCTTTGATGTACAGTGAACATCGTCCGAAAAATGCAAAAGAAATCGGTATGCAGATGTTGGAACTGGTGGGAATGGCAGACCGTGCCACGCACCGTCCAAATGAGTTGTCCGGTGGACAGAAGCAGAGGATTGCCATTGCCCGGGCGATGATCAATGATCCCTCCATTATCCTTGCAGATGAGCCGACGGGTGCACTGGATTCCCAGACTGGTCATATGATCATGGATATTTTTCACAAGCTTCATGAAGAACAGGGAAAAACAGTCGTGCTGATCACTCATTCAAAGGAATTGGCAGCAGAGACCGAGCGAATCATTACATTAAATGATGGTATGGTCGTATCCGACAGCAAAAAAACAGAAAAAGGCTGTGATTTGTCAGAACATTACAAGATAAATGATGGATGTAATAAGCCAGAAATCGGAGAGGAGGGAATGATATGCTGATGGAGAATATCAAAGAAGCCTTTCAGAACCTTCTTTCCAATAAAATGCGTTCCCTGCTGACTATGCTTGGAATCATCATCGGTATTTCTGCGGTTATCACGATCACTACGATCGGAACATCCATTAAATCAACGTTGAATGCTACATTAAACTCCCTTGGTGGAAACAGTATCAGCGCCAGTGTGGATGCAATTTATCCGGAGGATAATGCGGACTGGTCAAACTGGGAATATCCGAAGATGGCAGCGGATGATTATATTACACAGGATATGTTGGATGAATTACAGGAAACTTATCCGAACGAGATTGCAGGCTTTGGTATATCTGCTTATCTTGGTAATGGTCAGATTTACAAAAACAGTGATAAATATGCGAATGTGGATGCAACAGGAACGACAAAAGAAGAACTGGAGTACAAGAAAATTAAGATTCTTCGTGGACGTAATTTGACAAAGCAGGATATGAAAAAGGAAAAACGTGTATGTGTTGTATCTGATACGATGGCATCCTATTACTTCGGCAGTGAAGATCCTGTCGGACAGCAGATTATTTACAGTGGAAGTGATGGTTATTCTTATGAATTTACAGTAGTAGGTGTGTATGAATATAATGCTGCTATTTTTGGTAAACAAGATACGACGGTTCCGGAAAAAGAGCGCAGCACTACCATGTATATTCCCGCCACAACTGCAAATAAATTAAACCATAGTGAAGCGACCAATGGATATACGTATATAAGTATCCTTTTAAAAACAGGTGCAGATCAAAAGCAGGCAGAAACAGATATTCAGAGCTTTTTTGCAGACAAATATGCGAAAAATGAAAAATGGAAGGTCACAACGTACAATATGTCTTCGGATATGGGGATTATTAATACGGTCATTAATGTAGTAACCGTGGCAATTTCTTTTATTGCAGCAATTTCCCTGATCGTCGGTGGCGTTGGTGTCATGAATATCATGTTGGTGTCTATCACTGAAAGAACAAAGGAAATCGGTATCCGAAAAGCGCTGGGTGCCAAAAATAAGGCCATCAAGCAGCAGTTTCTGATCGAGTCGGTGGTGCTTTGCCTCGTTGGTGGAATCATTGGAATTCTAATCGGAATCCTGTTTGGATTTATTCTCGGAAAAGTGGCGATGCTTGTCATCAACAGCTACTACAGCGATTATGCAGGTTATATTATCATGAATGTACATCCGTCTGTATTAGCAATTATCCTCTCCGTATGCTTTTCAATGCTGATCGGTGTGTTCTTCGGATCTTATCCGGCGAAGAAAGCAGCAAAAATGGAAGTTATTGATGCGCTGAGATATGAGTAAATTTTTTAACTCAGACTGAGAAAAACTATTGATGATTGTACTTTAAAATGGGATATGATAAGATACGAAAAAGAATGAATAGAAAGTAGTGATACTCATGTCCACACAGAAAGGAACTCTGATCAATAAATACACACCAGACTATGTCATCTTTGACCTTGAGACGACTGGAATCTCACCGAACTATGATGAAGTGATTGAGATTTCAGCGCTGAAGGTTAAAGGTGGCGAAGTAGTGGATGAATTTAATACGCTGGTGAACCCGGGCCGCAAGATTCCATTTGGAGCGACGAAAGTGAATGGAATTACAAATGCGATGGTTGCGGAGGCACCGGCGTTTTCGCATGTTCTGGCAGAGTTTCTGGATTTTGCGGAAGGTCTTGTTCTGGTGGGACATAACATTGCACGGTTTGACATGAAGTTCATCTGGCGTGACGCCGAGCAGTATTTTGGCGAAATTCCGCAGAACAATTATGTGGATACGTTGCAGGTGGCGCGAAAACATTTACCGAAGATGGATCATCATCGTCTGGTGGATCTGGCGGAGTATTATGGTATTTCATCGGAAGGTGCACATCGAGCACTGAATGACTGCTATATGAACCAGAAAGTGTATGAGTGTATGGTGTCTGAGATGCGTGAGGCACAGAAGAAGCGTGTGGAGGAAGCCAGAAAAAAGGCATCGGAAGCAGCAAATAGAAGTATTGGTCAGAAATCGGAAGAGTCGATAAATAATCAGGCAAACAGTCATCAGGTACAGACTGAAAACGTACAGTCGCAAGCTGTAGAAGTTCAGCAGCGACCACAGCATTTTACAGTAAAAATACGGGGTGTGGTGGAACGAATTACTTATCAGAATCCGGAAAATGGCTATACAGTCCTTAAATGTGCCGTAAAAAGTTACAAAGAACTTGTGACAGTCATCGGAAGTCTGCTGGATGTGAATGTTGGATCTGTACTTCTGATTTATGGAAATTGGAAAGTGGACAGTCGTTACGGCAGACAGTTTGCGGCAGAGAGCTGGGAAGAAACTCTTCCGGCCACAGTATTTGGTATTGAAAAATATCTTGGTTCCGGTCTGATCAAAGGCGTTGGTCCGAAATATGCGAAAAAGATCGTAGCACAGTTTGGCATAGAAACGCTGGAAGTGATTGAGACAGATATTTCCCGGCTGCAAGAAGTGGATGGTATTGGGAAGAAGCGGATAAAAATGATCCGGGATAGTTGGGAACGGCAGAAAGAGATTAAAAATGTTATGCTTTTTTTGCAGGATCATGGCGTCAGTACCTCTTTTGCAGCAAAAATTTACCGTCAGTACGGAAATGAAAGTCTGGATAAAATGAAAGAAAATCCGTTCCAGATGGCAGATGATATCTGGGGCATTGGATTTAAGACAGCAGATGGAATTGCACAGAAGCTTGGTTTTACAAAGGAGGCTTATGTCCGGTTGCGCAGTGGTATTATGTATACACTCAGTAATCTGGCAGATGAGGGGCATGTGTTTGCATATCAGAAGCAGCTGATCGCGAAGGCAGCAGAATTACTGGAAGCGGAAGAATCCAGTATCGTAATGACTCTGGATCAGATGATCATGGACAAAGACCTGATCTGTGAAACGGTAGACTATAACACAGATCAGGCAGAAATGAAAGCTATATATCTGCCGGCATTTTATTATGCGGAAGTGGGCGTGGCAGGCAAATTAAAACGTCTGGTGCAGGCACCGGCAGCAGACCGGCTTTGGCATGCACTGATGGATGCACGACAGAAGGCAGGAAATGAAAGTCTGTCTATTGATGTCGGAAAAATTCAGGAAAAAGTACATATGGAATATGATGAGATTCAGGCAGATGCCATTCGAAAAGCAGCTGTTTCCAAAGTTATGGTATTGACGGGAGGACCTGGAACCGGTAAAACCACGACAACTCAGGGAATTATCACTGCATACCGTGCGTTTGGATTAAAAATCCTGCTGGCAGCACCGACAGGTCGTGCCGCTAAGCGTATGACAGAAGCAACCGGATTAGAGGCAAAGACAATCCACCGTCTGCTGGAGTGCAAACCGCCGGAAGGATATCAGAAAAATGAGGACAATCCCCTGAATGGAGATGTGCTGATCATTGATGAATGTTCTATGATCGATATGATACTGATGAACGCGCTGCTCAAAGCAATTCCGGAGGGAATGCGTCTGATACTGGTGGGGGATATCGATCAGCTCCCATCTGTTGGCGCAGGTAATGTATTGCGCGACATTATTGATTCCGGTGTGTTTCCGGTGGTTCGTCTGACCCGGATTTTTAGACAGGCACAGAGCAGCAGGATCATCATGAATGCACATGCCATCAATGAAGGCAAATTCCCGGATATTTCCAATGGCAAAAATACGGATTTCTTCTATATAGAAAAAGAAGACCCGGAGGAAGCAGTTCAGGAGATCGTCCGACTGGTAAAAAATAACCTTCCGCGCTATTACAAAACACCGTGGAATCATATTCAGGTGCTGACACCAATGCAGAAAGGTATTGTCGGAGCGGCAAATTTGAATCTGGCTTTGCAGGAAGCGTTGAATCCCCAGGGAGACGGTCTGCGCCGGGGCGGATATCTGTTCCGTGCCGGGGATAAGGTCATGCAGATTCGCAATAACTATGAAAAAGAGATTTTCAACGGGGATATTGGAACCGTGGAGTCAGTGGATCTGCAGGAACGGATGCTGAAAGTAAATTTTGACCAGCATATCATAGAATATGAAGCATCGGAGCTGGATGAACTGGTGCATGCTTATGCCACAACCATTCATAAAGCGCAGGGATCGGAATACCCGATCGTGGTAATGCCTGTTTTGATGAACCACTATGTGATGTTGCAGCGAAATCTGATTTACACCGGCATCACCCGTGCAAAAAAGGTTCTGGTAATAGTAGGAACAAGAAAGGCATTGTCCTATGCGGTCAGGAATGTGACTGTTACGAAGCGGAACACTTTTTTGAAGGAGCGTTTATGTGAAACATAAGGTTTTCAATATGATTAAAAGTTGGTCGTAAAATTCGTAGTAAAAGTATGTAATAGAAGAAGTTGCAGGATTCTCAAAAAAGTTAAAAAAAGCTATTGACAAAAAGGCAAAGGTCTTGTATAGTAGATAAAGCGTTACGGCGCATCAATTTTATAAAAAAATATGGAGAAATACTCAAGAGGCTGAAGAGGCGCCCCTGCTAAGGGTGTAGGTCGTTCGCGCGGCGCGAGGGTTCAAATCCCTCTTTCTCCGTTATTTTTTTGCTCTAAAAACAGGGCTGAGAAATAAAGTTGAAAATAAAAGAAAAAAGTTGTTGACAAGCGCAAGTGCTTATGATAATATATACAAGCTGTCGCGTGAGTGACACAACAAAAACAAATAGCTTTGAAAAAAGTTAAAAAAGTTGTTGACAAGCACTTAAACATCTGATAAGATATAAAAGTTGCTAAGCGGCAACGAAACAAAGAACTTTGATAACTGAACAGTGAAATAACCTTGAAAGATTCATTGAGAACAGCGAAGTAATTCGCGATGAAATGAGTTCGAGAGAACAAAGCAGAGACGAAAGTCAAAGCAACCTAAAAACAGTAACGTTTGGAATTAATGAATGGTTAAAATTAGCCAGTTGATTCTGAAACGGGAAAAACTTTTTATGAGAGTTTGATCCTGGCTCAGGATGAACGCTGGCGGCGTGCTTA
>OGYU01001793.1_pt1 | contig 14694 bp, 13 predicted proteins | sample 1576581 | NCBI WGS metagenome assembly OGYU01 (sample SAMEA3541547, study PRJEB24748) | human gut metagenome | biome: human gut; feature: human-associated habitat; material: faeces | place: China | collected 2012 | reverse complement strand
AGCGGCTATAATAGCTATAAATATTTAGTTAAATGTCAACAATACAGTACACTAGTCGTGCCTATATTTATACTCCCAAACGTGTATAAACTTAGGCTTGGTAAGCCTAATAATCCCTCTATTTGGTATTATCATGGTATTCCTCTTAGCACAGTTTGTCAACACTTTACATCCATTTGGCGGCGTAAATTTACTGTAGGAATTATAGTGGCAGAAACTGCCGGATGTGTTTCAGATATATCAGTTCAATTCAATACCTTTTTATACTATACTTCCTTTGTTTTCTTCTTGCAAGTCCTTTACTTTTATAATCCCCAGATATGCGCATTAAACCATGCATACTTTTTCACTTCTGTACTGACACTGTGGTTTATGCTCTCTATATATTTCCCGAGCTTATTGTGACGATGTCTCTCCCATCGCAGCATACTCTCGCAACTCAGCACTTCGTTTTCTGCGCCGGCTGCTACCGGAAGCTCCCGCTCCTGCTGTCTGACCAGTTCCAACATATCCCCGCCGTTCCAATAATACGCCCTTAAATGCGCCATTTTATCTACTCCTGTCCGGCTCCAGCCCATAGGACGGGAACTCATCCGCGAGGACAATACATGGCTCACATGCCCTTCTGCGCTGCATCCCTTTACTGTTTCTCGATCCTTTAAACGGATTTTTGCTGCTGTCCAGTTCGAGAGGATATAGGCTCCGCTTTCTTCAATCCGTTTTTCTATCGCTTCTGTTTCTGCGCAGACTTTCAGCCGTTCAACTACACTTTGGAGATCTGCCTTGGTTCCGCTTTTGATCGCATCACAGAGTTCTTTTCGTGCATCATCCACGCTGTCTTTCAAATGGCTTGTCATTTTCAACAGATACTTTTGCAGATGGAATTCATCCAATACACTGGTGATCCCTGCAATCCTCTTTTTCCCGCTCTGGATCCATGTCCCTCCATCTGCATTCAGATAGATCTTCTTCACTTTTTTCAGATCATAATGGCTGTCCAGATATGCATATACCTCGTCCCACAGCTTTGCGTTATCTGCTCCATCGTAGACTCCGCTGAAATAATGGGGATTGACCAGCTTATGCCTTTTACTCTTTGGAGATTCCGGCTCAATCCCCTCATACACATACACCAGCTTTGCCAGAACACAGTTATTCTTCCGGTTATTCTCTCCGGTCTCCAAGTCTCCCTTCTTCTCTTTGAACTGTAGGGATACATGGTCTTCATCCGCATCAATATACAGAAACTCAACTGCCTTTTTCTTCGGCTTTTCTTCCTTCTGTTGCGGGAATGTCAGTTTATGCAGTTTATTCTTGACGGTCTGTTTGCTCACCTCGTCTGTCAGGCTTGTTTCTTCCCCTGCTTTCCGGTATGAAGTCTGAACCGCCTCCTCCAACAGTTTCGCTTCAGCGTCTTCTGTCAGCCGTTCATGGCTTTCTATCCCTATGATCCGATCCAGCAGATAAGCTCTTTCTCTGGTCTGTTTATTCCGGAACAATGTCTTTTCAAAGCAAACAGTCCCAAGACATGTTGTCAGCTTTTTCTCATCGGTCCTTACTACTTCCCAGGACTGCTTCCTTTTTGCACTATCACGGAGCATCTGGTTGCAGTCTTCTAATGTCTCTTTTATGAGATCCAGCCCCAGTGCAATCACCTCATCGCGGATTCCATAAACAAAGGATGCCATATCCTTAGGGTTTTTCATGAAACTTTCAATTATCTTTTCTAATTTTTTAATGCCAGACTCTTCAAACTGTTGTATACTCTTAATCATAGGGAACACCTTCCTTTGTGCTATTGGTTTTGGTCGACTAATATAATAACACAAAACTGGTGTTCCCTTTTCTATGTGTCCTACAAAAATTTTACGCTAGCATCCATTTCGTAACGAAAAAAGTAAAAGATAAATCATAGGGTTAGCAAATATATTGTGCATATAATACAAAAACAAAAGTTTAATTTTAGTAAAAATATAGAAAGTGAATATATAACGTTATATAATGATTGCATATAACGTTATAATATGATATAACATAATCATCGAATGAAACAATATGAACGGAGGGGAAATATGGGAGAACAAAAAGCAGATTATCTGTTACGGTCGAATTATATTTTTACAGCTACTGTTGAAAAACCATTTGCAGGATATGTTGCAGTAAGCGGACAGAATATTTTGGCGATTGGAACAGATGATGGAAGTGATTGGATTGACGAACAGACAAAGATTTTGGAATTGGGAAATCAGTTGGTGACACCGGGATTTATTGATGTACATACTTTTTTTACAGGTTATGCAATTTTCCATATTGGAATTGATATGTCTGGCATAACATCACAGGAAGAGTTTTTACAGAAGATAAAAGAGGAGGTTGAAAAAGAGAAAGAATCCACAACTGTATTTGGACATGGATGGAATCCGGATGCATTTGAGACAGAAGGTTTGGAGGAAAAGCTGAATGGAGCATATCCGGATCGGTCAGTTATCATATTTGCAACAGATCGCAGCACATGCATGATGAATCAGAAAGCGGAAGAGACATATGGATTTAACTCGAAAGAATGTTATCCGGAAGCCTACCACAAGATTATGCCGGAGTATTTAAATGATCGGGATTTTATAGAACCGGAATTTAAAGATTATATGAAGCTGATGAACAGCCGTGGAGTTACAACGGTAAAAGAAATGGGATTTGATGATTTTTATGGATTTGACTCGTTTCTGAAAGAAAAAGAAGAAAAGAAGGAATTGTCACTTCGAACATTTTTTATGTCGCAGCCGGTTGGTGAAGGAATCAACATTGAACATGGAAAAAGAATGAGAGAGAAGTTCCAGGGTGATTTCGTCCGGTTCTCCGGATATAACCGAATGACAGACGGAACGGTGGCAAGTACAAAGGGTGATCTGTTAGAACCTTATGAAGGAACGAATATGCATTGCAGTATCAAGGTTGATTATCCGATGATTGAAAAAGAAGTGAAGCTTGCTGATGAAAATGGATTCCGTTATTCCCTGCATGCACAGGGGGATGGAGCAGTACATAAAGTGGCGGATATTTTCGATAAATGTCAGAAGAAAGATGGAAAGCTTGTGAACCGTCATGCTGTGACAGATATGGAATTTTCTAATCCGGCGGATTTGAAAAAGATGGGTGAAATTGGAGTGACTGGAGAAATCTATTTCCAGATTATGTCATTGGATCCAGCGGATGACGTGAAAAAATCGATTGAAGAGACGATCGGAACAGAGAGAGGCAAGTATTTCTGGAATCGAAGAGGTATGCTTGATGGAGGAATGACATTATCAGGAGCAACGGACCTGCCACTGATGATCACAGACATTCCGGAAGCAATTTTCCATGGTTGTGGTGGATATTTCCCAGATGGAAAAGAACAGTACAATGTACAGAACACGATTACAATCGCTGAAATGTTAAAAGCATGGACGTATGGTGGAGCTTATAACATAGGAATGGAAGATAAGCTTGGAACGTTAGAAGCAGGAAAACTGGCAGATATAGCAGTTCTTGATCGGAATGTCTTTGAAGTACCGATGAGCGAGATGAGAGATGTAAAAGTTTCCATGACAATGGTAAATGGAAAACCGGTATATACAAAAGAACAATAAAAAATTATGATGATAGAAAGGAGAAGAAACATGGCACAGATCAACAGAGACAGAATTGCAGGAATGAACATTCATTATTTATATTATTCACTCCCGTATTTTCTGGATGCACAGCAAAAGCTTGGTGTGAAGACGATTGAGTTATGGGCCGGTGCACCGCATTTCTTTTTGGACAGTATGTCTTACTCTGATTGCACAAGAGTCCGGCATGAAGTAGAGTCAAGAGGAATGCAGGTAAAGATCCTGACTCCGGAAAATTGTACTTATCAATATCAGTTCGCAGCCCAGGAGCCGGAGCTTTATGAAAAAAGCTTTGCATATTTTGCCAATGCATTGAAGGCTGGAGAAGAACTTGGCGTAGAAACAATGGCAATTAATTCCGGTTGGGGTTATTGGAATGAAGACCGTGAAGAAGCATGGAAGCGTTCAAGAGAAATGCTTTCAAGACTGGCAGATGAGGCGGCAAAACACAATATTAATCTGGCGATGGAATCATTAAGACCACAGGAGTCCCAACTTGTTGTAACGCTTGCAGATGCGAAAAGGATGCACGATGAAGTGAATCATCCTAATTTGAAGGTAATGATTGATACAACAGCAATGGGGGTCGCCGGAGAGACAATTGACGAATGGTTTGATACATTTGGAGATGAGATTATTCATATGCATTTCATAGATGGAAATCCATACGGACATCTGATCTGGGGAGATGGCAATCATCCACTTGGAGAATGGATCGATACGGTTGTCAGACGAGGATACAAGGGATACTTCGGTCAGGAAATTACAGATTTTGATTATTTCGAAGATCCGGCATCACATGACAAACGGAATATGGAAGCTTATAAGCCTTACTTAATAGGCTGATTACGGGGGATTTGAAAATGGAAAATAAGAAAAAATTTAAACTTCAACTGCCGCATGTATATACGCTGGCATTTATATTGATTATAGCATTTGCAATCTTGACATGGATTTTGCCAAGTGGACAGTTTGACAGACAATTAGTAGATACAGCAGCAGGAGAACGTGAGGTTGCTGTAGCCGGAACCTATCATGTGATAGATAAAGTGACGGAATCCGGAGATTTAATACAAGGACTGCATGAAGTTTTAATGGCACCTACAAGAGGTATTCAGGCAGCTGCAGATGTTGTTGCATTCGTTTTACTGATTGGTGGTACATTCCAGATTTTAACAAAGACAAATGCAATGAATCGTGGAATCCGGAAGGTTATTTTAAGATTAAAAGGAAAAGAAGTTTTATTGATTCCGATTCTGATGATTTTGTTAGGAATTGGTGGAACGACATTTGGTATGTCAGAAGAGGTTATTCCATTCTATGTTATGTTGATCCCTATTTTCTTTGCAATGGGATATGACTCCATGACAACCTTCATGATCGTATTCTTAGGACCACAGATTGGATATGCAGCATCTACAACGAACCCGTTCAATGTTCTGATCGCACAGGGCGTTGCCGGAATCCATGGTAACCCACAGCTTGTATACAGATATATCTGGTGGGCAATTATGATGACTGTTACCATCGCTTATGTTATGCGATATGCAATGAAAGTAAAGAAGAATCCAACCGGATCCATCACTTATCAGGATGACCTTCTGAAAAAAACAGGAATTTATGATGGATGAAAAGGATACAGGATTTACTTTAAGAGATAAATTGGTACTACTTGTATTTGCAGTAGGAATGGGAATTATCGTGTACGGTATTCTTGCACATGGATGGTATATGGATGAGATTTCCGGTGTGTTCCTTGCAATGGGTATTTTAATGGGTATTGTTGGCGGACTTTCTGAGAAAGAGATCGCAGAACAGTTCGTGATCGGTGTAAAAGATCTTGCGTTTGCAGCAGTTGTAATTGGTGTATGCCGAGGTATTCTGGTTGTTGCAGAAAACGGAATGATCATTGATACGATCCTGAATTATTTATCAGGAGCACTTGCAGGTGTAGGAAGCGCAGCATTTGTTGCAGTAATGTATCTGGTTCAGTCATTATTGTCACTCCTTGTTCCGTCATCTTCTGCACTGGCATCCTTGACTATGCCAATTATGGCTCCATTATGTGATTTACAGGGTGTGAATCCGGAAGCAAGTGTAACAGTACTTCAATTTGCAAATCAGCTGACCAATATGTTAAGCCCGACAGCAGGCATGACCGTTGCAGGACTTGCTGTATGTAAGATTACCTTTGGTCAGTGGTGGAAGACAATTTGGAAGTTCTTTATTTTAGTAACAGCAATGGCATTGGTATTCTGTACTATTTCAGCAATGCTTTAAACATAAAATTTTTATAATAGAAGGAGAATAAGACAATGAAAGAATTAGTAACCCAAATTTTAAACGGAAGAGAAAAAATCGAAGATGTATATTTTGTAGCATGCGGAGGATCTTTGGTAGATCTTTATCCAGGATATTATTTCGTACGTACCGAATCCAAGACAATGCATGCTGACTGGATCACAAGTAAAGAATTTGTTGTAACACCTCCGACACACCTTGGAAAAACAAGTCTTGTATTTATCTGCTCTCATGGTGGAAATACAAAAGAGACTGTAGAAGCAGCACATTTAGCAAAAGATCTTGGCGCAGCAGTTGTAGCAATGACACATACACCTGGATCAGCCTGTGATGACAGTTCATTAAATCCAATTGTATATTCCTGGGAAGATGATACAAATGAAAAGGATAAACCACAGGGTATTGTATTAAACATTTTGAATGAGTTAATGAAAGCTCAGGAGCCAGACTATAAATTATACGATGCAGTGGCAGACGGACTTGAAAAAGCAGATGGTATCGTAAGAGCTGCTGTCAAGAGCGTAAAAAACAGAACATGGCTTTTTGCTGAAAAATATGCAAAAGAACCGTTCTTATATATCATGGGTTCAGGAGCAGCTTATGCATCTGCATATGGATTTGCTATTTGCTCACTTCAGGAGATGCAGTGGATGGATTGCTGCTATTTAAATTCAGCAGAATACTTCCATGGACCATTTGAAGTAACAGATGAAGATCATCTTTATATTTTATTAAAGAGCCGCGGAAGAAACCGCGTTATGGATGAAAGAGCAGAAGTATTCCTGAACAAATATGCAAAGAAATATGAAGTGATCGATGCAAATGACCTTGGACTTGACGCAATTGACGACAGCTGCGTAGAGTACTTTAATGCAATGGTATTTTATGCAATGAGTGTTGCATACAGAAATGCTCTTCAGGATAAGAGATGTCATCCAACTGACATGAGAAGATACATGGGTGTTGTTGAATATTAATCACAGAGACAGATCATTGCGGAATTCTAAAATGCAATAAGAGATCAGAAAATGGGAATTTCGCAATGACCTGAAATTTATGGGCAGGCGAAAAGGAGAATGAGAAAATGTATGATGTAAGCGCATTAGGTTTTGGTGATAATGTTGTAGATAAATATGAGCATATTAAAACAATGTATCCGGGTGGAAACTGTGTAAATTTTGCAGTATATGCCAAAATGTTTGGTGCAAAAAGAAGTGCATATATGGGATATTTCGGCAATGATGCTGAAGCAGAACATGTTATGTATGCTTTAGATGATATTGGGATTGAGACAGTAAAGTGCAAACAGTTAGAAGGAGAAAATGGTTGTGCGCGAGCAACTTTGGTTGATGGAGACAGAGTGTTCTTAGGATCTAATGAAGGTGGTATCCGTGGAAAAACACCATATGTATTAGACCGATTTGATCTTGAGTATATCAGACAGTTTGATTTTGTACATTCTGGAAATTATTGTTTTATGGAGAAAGAACTTCCAAAAATCCATGAGGCGGGCGTGCCGATTTCATTTGATTTTTCAGATGACTCAGAGGATTCCTATTATGCAGAAGTAGCACCAACTGTTGATTATGCATTCTGCTCTTTTGACGGAACAGATGAAGAAGCCAGAGAACATCTGAAAAAGATTGTTTCCTATGGACCAAAGCTTGCTGTTGCATCCAGAGGTGCAGATGGCTGTATTTTATATGATGGACAGGAATATTATGTGCAGAAAGCGGTACCGATCAAGGAAGTTGTTGACACCATGGGTGCAGGAGATTCTCTGATCACATCGTTTATGGTTGCTTATACAGATCACCTGAAAAAGGGAATTACAGGAGAAACTGCAATCAGAGAAAGTCTGGCAGCAGCAGCTGAATTTGCTTCCAAAGTATGTGGAATGAATGGTGCTTTTGGATATGGTAAAAAATATGAATAGGCAGATGTCTGTGAGATATTTTGAGCTGTAAAACACAGTGGGACAATAAAAAGTGCGTTCTGCGGATGTTTTATTGTTTGGGATGATTCAGAAACAGCAGGGGCTGATGACAGAAGTGTTCTGTTGTTTCTGGAAAATTCTTTCATAATAGCTTTACGAGCATCTGCTTTTTTGATTTCTAGGAAATGGAAATAATACCCCGGCAGCTCCGTCAGGGACAGTGTTGCGGAGAAATACAGGGGCTGTACAGTGAGAAGGAGGAAAATATGGGCGAAAAAAAAGTACGTGCGGTTGCAGCAGGTTTTTCTTGTATGGATGTTTATGAAAAATTAAATAGATGTTATCCGACCGGAAATGGGGTAGACTGGGGAGTACATCTTCAGAGACTGGGAATTTCAGTCAGCGTGGTCAGCGTAACCGGAACAGATGAATATGGAAAAACAATGCGCAAAATGCTGCAGCAGGAAGGAATAGAGATCTCACATTTACATGACAGATGAAAATGGATCTGATCAATGGGGTTGACCGCGTACATCTTGAAGAGGTGGAAGGTGTCATGAAAGATTTTGCATTGACGGAGGAGGATAAAGAGTACATAAAAACATTTGATTATCTTCACACAGATCTTTTTGGAAATATATTAAAGGACCTCCCAGAGCTTCGCGCAGCAGGAGTGAAAGTAGTGATGGATTTTTCGATTTTCAGTGGAAATCCGGAGTATAACACGGACGAGAACTTTAAAAATGTAGACTATGCATTTCTTTCTTATGAAAAAGAAGATGACTACATTCGGGAACATATAAAAAGAATCCAGTCATTCGGGGCGAAAATTGTAACAGCTACGCTTGGAGAAAATGGAAGTCTAAGTTATGATGGCGAAAGATACTACCATTATGGAATTGTTCCGGTGAAAGTAGTGAACACAGTTGGTGCAGGTGATTCATACATAGCAGGATTTACCTATGGAATTATGAATGGATGGGAAATCCCCAAATGTCAGGAATTTGGAGCAAAGATAAGCTCAGAAGTAATTACAAAATTTGAACCATATTAAAATCAAAAAGGAGAATATGTACAATGATTATAGATATGCACATTCATCCAATTTTTTATGAGGCAGTCTGTAAAGACAAAGAAGAATTGGAATTCAGGAAAAATGCATTTGGAGTATTTAAACAGTCTCCATACGGATATGATGAAATGTTTGCAGAGATGGATTACGCCCATGTGGACAAAGCGGCGCTGCTGCCTTTAGACGTTACAACAACAGAAGGTGGACAGATTGTGACAAATGATCAGATCGCCGTGCTTGTAAAAGACCATCCGGAACGCTTTATCGGATTTGCGAGTGTTGACCCGCACCGGGAGGATGCACTGGAAGTTCTTGAGCATGCATTTAGGGATCTTGAACTGAAAGGATTAAAATTAAATCCTGCAAAACAGAAGTTTTTTCCGGATGATCCAATTATGAATCCAATTTATGAACTATGTATCAGATATAACAGACCAATCATATTTCATGCAGGGTTAAGCTGGGAGCCTAATACGATTACAGAATATGCGTATCCGCTGAAGTTTGAACGGGTAGCAATCAGATACCCGCAGCTGCGTATGTGCCTGGCTCATTTTGCGTGGCCATTTGTAAGGGAAATGGTTATGCTGATGATTAAATATCCAAATGTGTATACAGACACTTCTGTGCTCTACCTGGATTCTCCGGAGGAGTCAATAGCAAGACTTTTTACAGTGGATATGGGACCGCTATGGGTAGACCGGGCATTATACAGACAGATTATGTTTGCGTCAAATGGTCCGAGGTTCCGGCAGTTTAAAATTCTTCGTGCACTGGAAAAAATACCAATGAGAGATTACGCACGTGAAGGAATCTATTATAAAAATGCATTGCGCTTTTTAGGAGAGGAGACGGAAGAATGGTAGATTTACATACAATTGAATGGATGAGCCATAAACCGGAAGAATTCCATATGATTACAGAAGAGGTACATGAGATTGTTAAAAATAGTCCGGTAAAAAACGGAGCGGTTCTCGTCCTTACAGCCCATACAACAACCGGAATTATGGTGAATGAAGGACTCCCTTGTGTAGAAAGGGATATTGCAGATACCCTTACAAGAATTGTTCCTCTCGAAGCCGATTATATGCATGCCCATTTCCTGCCAAGCTATGGTGCAACAGGAAATAATTCGACAGGTCATATCAAGAGTCTGCTATGTGGAAATCATTGTATGTTCCCGGTGGTTAATGGAAAAATAGTCTGTGGTGGTGCACAGGATATTTATCTTGTAGAATTTGACGGACCTCAGACACGAAGAGTATATGTGGAGATTTTTGGAGAATAAATTGTAGCATTAAACAAAATTTAACACATCAAATTGGAAAAACTGCATAAAGGTAAAAAATAAGAATCGATCGTATCTAATATAACGTTATAATATGATAGATTATATCATAATACGTATTAACATATAAAACGGTTTAAGAGAAAGTGCTCATAAAAGCCGTGAATGTTATATTCACAGATAGCTGTGGAGCATAACAATAAGAAAAGCTACACAAAGAATGATATTAAAATAGTTGGATTATCGAAGAAGGAATGATCGGAATGGGAAAAAGAATACTTTGTATTGGAGATTCAAATACCTGGGGATATATACCAGGCAGTGGGGAACGATATGAAAAAAATGTGCGCTGGACGGGAAAGCTTGCACAGATGCTTGGGGAAAACTATGAAGTGATCGAAGAAGGAATGAATGGAAGGACAACTGCATTTACAGATAAAATTGAACCGGGAACAGCTGCCTTGGATTATCTGTATCCATGTTTGATCTCACAATTTCCTTTGGATTATATCATTGTTATGTTAGGAACAAATGATACAAAGACACGCTATGGAGTGAATACTGTAGAGATTGGATATGGATTGGATGAAGTATTACTGAAGATGGAGGAAAGCTGCCGACGGAAATGGCAGACTCCTGAAAGAATAGTTATTGCACCAGCAGATTTATATCCCAAAAAAGACTGGATAGAATTTACCGCAGAGTCTGCACAAAAGGCAGGCGGGCTGACAGAAGAATATAGGAGCATTGCCGCGCTTCATCATGCAGAATTTTTGAGCGCACGCGAGGTGCTTGGGGCAGAGTGTATTGGCTGTGATGGAATCCATTTTACGGAAGCGGGACATCAAAAGCTTGCGGAAGCAGTAGCGTTCATAATTAGGAATAACGAAGAATCATAATGAATTTCGAAATAGGATGGAAAGAGTAATGTGTGTATTCTGACAAAAGTTTGTGCGTTAAATTGTTAAAATTATACAAAATTAAAACAGTAAAGCATAAAACGATTGAATATAACGTTATAATATGATATGGTACATTTCATAAATAACGAAAGATACAGGTAGGAGGAGTGCCATGAAGATGGACAGGAAATACTGGCTGCACAGAGTAATTGTATGTTTCTTGATGATGATCATCATAATTCAAATACCGATGCATGTTTATGCAGACGAAAAGAGAACGGTTGCAATCGGAACAAATGCAGAATATGCACCATTTGAGTATCTTGACAGCAACGGAAATCTTACAGGATTTGATATTGAACTGATGAATGCTATTGCCAAAGAGGCTGGATTTGAAGTGAAGTGGGTAGATCTACCTTTTGATTCATTGCTTGGGTCTATTGAAGCAGGAGATATTGAGGCGATCGCGGCTTCAATTGCACCTACGGAAGAAAGAGCAAAGAGCGTAGATTTTTCAGATGTATACTATTCGGGATCCCAGAGCCTTGTATATAGGACAGATGAGAAATATACTGATTTTTCAGACATAAAAGGAAGGACGATTGCTGTATTGGAAGGATCCCAAAGTGATATGATCGCATCGGGTGAAAATACAGACTATGGTGTAGTAGAGGATGCGACAGTAAAGCGTTTTAAAAATGCCTCCAGTGCAATTATGGAACTAAAGAATAAAGGCGCAGATGCTGTGATCATTGATACGATCATCGCAGAGATTTTTTGCAAACAGACCGATGGGATTGAAGCAGTCCCGGTGAAGGGAACCGAAGAAGATACTGTATTTTGTATTGAAAAAGGTAACACCGAAATAACAGAGTTGATTAATGATGGTCTTGCCAAGGTAAAAGAAAATGGAACCTATGATACTTTGTATGCAAAGTATTTTTCAGGAGAAAAGAGCGAACAGATCATTGCTACACAGGAAGAGGATGGCTTTATCGGAACTCTGAAGTTTATTTTTGTACAGGATAATCGATGGAAATACTATGCAAATGGTCTTGGTACGACATTAATCGTATCGTTGCTTTCCGTATTGATAGGTGTGATTCTTGGATTACTGGTTGCAATTATACGTATCAATGCCGACAATAGAGGAAAAAGAACGCTTGCTTCTTCTGTTGCGGCTTTCTATGTAGATGTGATTCGAGGAACGCCATCAGTACTACAGCTGATGATTGTATATTTTGCAGTTTTCCATAGTCGTTTGGGATATATTGCTGCAGTGGTAAGTTTTGGAATTAACAGTGGTGCTTATGTTTCTGAAGTGATTCGCGGTGGCATTCAGGCAATAGATAAAGGACAGTCTGAGGCGGGACGTTCCCTGGGTCTTAGTTATAATGATACAATGCGTTTTGTTGTGATTCCGCAGGCAGTAAAAAATATTCTTCCTGCCATGGGAAATGAATTTATCCAGTTGATCAAAGAAACATCCATTTTGGGTTATGTGGGAATTGTTGATCTTACAAAAGCGGCAAGTTATGTATCATCACGTACTTATCAGATGTTTATCCCTTTATTGGCAGCAGGTATCGTGTATTATCTGATTGTAAAAGTATTGTCGATTCTGCTTGGAAAATTTGAGAGGAGGCTGAAGGAAAGTGATTAAGATTCATAATTTGGAAAAATCGTTCGGAAATAACCATGTATTAAACGGTGTAAATATTGAAATAACAAGAGGCGAATGTGTTTGTGTCATTGGACCTTCTGGCTCCGGAAAATCTACATTTTTGAGGTGTATTAATTTACTGGAACAGCCTGATGCAGGAGAGATTCTTATTAACGGAAAGGATATATTGAAACTAGGGTTAGATTTAGATGCGTTTCGGGCGAATCTTGGCATGGTATTTCAGCATTTTAATTTATTTCCGAACATGACAGTGAAAGAAAATATCAAGCTTGCACCAGTACGTCTCCAGAAATGGACAAAAGAGGAAGCGGATAAAAAAGCAGTAGAGCTTTTGAAAAGGGTAGGACTGGAGGATAAGGCAGATACCTATCCGAATAAATTATCTGGTGGACAGAAACAGCGCGTGGCAATTGCGCGTGCATTGGCAATGAATCCGGAAGTGATATTATTTGATGAGCCAACCTCTGCTTTGGATCCGGAAATGGTCGGAGAAGTGTTGGAAGTTATGCGTTCTCTTGCAAAAGAGGGAATGACAATGATTGTTGTAACGCATGAGATGGGATTTGCCAAAAATGTACAAACGTGCCGACGAAATATTGCACCAGCTGGAAGCGGAAAACCGACAGGAAGGTATTTCAGCCAAAGGACAGCCCAGCAAACAGGCTGCATCCGACGGAATACAGCTCAGTTTCTTCCAGTTGGATGACCCCGTACTCTGCCAGATAAGGGATGAGATTCTAAACTTGGATGTAAACAACCTGACACCGCTGGAAGCCCTGAACAAACTGAATGACATCAAAAAAATTGTAAGAGGAAGATAATTTGTAACGCTTATGTCAACCATTATTTATCCGGCCCCTATATTCGGCCCCGTCCATAGCCGCCGACTTGGCGTATCCCTCGGAATCAACCTGCTTCCGGGAGACGGTAAATTCTGTACATTCGACTGCATCTATTGCGAGTGTGGATACAACAAAGATTTCCGCCCCAAACAAAAGGTACAGACACGTGAAGCCGTACGTGAAGCACTCGAAAAGCGTCTGGCTGAGATGAAAGAAAACGGTCCTTTTCCAGACGTACTGACTTTTGCCGGCAACGGAGAGCCGACCGCCAACCCTTATTTTCCAGAGATTATTGAGGATACACTGGCCCTGCGCGACAAATATTTCCCCAATGCCAAAGTCAGCGTACTAAGCAACGCTACCCTTATCCACAACCCGAAAGTATTTGCCGCACTCAACAAAGTGGACAACAATATTCTGAAACTGGATACCGTGGACATGGACTACATCCGGACAGTAGACCGCCCTACCGGACACTATGAGGTGGAAAACATCATTGAAGGCCTGAAAGCATTCAAAGGGAACCTGATTATTCAGACTATTTTCATGAAAGGTACCACGGAAGACGGAAAAGATGTGGATAACACCTCCGATAAATACGTACTTCCCTGGCTGGAAGTAGTCAAGCAAATAAATCCCCGCCAGGTAATGATTTATACCATCGACCGGGAAACTCCCGACCAAAAGCTTAAAAAAGCGACAAAGGAAGAATTAGACCGCATAGCAAGACTCGTAGAAGAAGCAGGTATCAAAGCCAGTGCTTCGTATTAAAAAACAACAGCGTGTACGAATTTCCTGGTGAGTTCGTACACGCTGTAATTTTTTTAATATGACTTATTCAGGACTTTTCTTCTATCTTGGAATGATAGCTCTCATAAGAGTCCCATTTCGCTTTATAGGCCTCCGATTTACCTGAAGGAACCATTATTTTCAGTATACTCTCCTTAAATGGAAATGGATTACCTGTAAGTTCCGGAGCTTCTTCTCCCTCAAAAGTAATTGTTTCTACAGTAGAGTTT
>OGYU01001783.1_pt1 | contig 14764 bp, 7 predicted proteins | sample 1576581 | NCBI WGS metagenome assembly OGYU01 (sample SAMEA3541547, study PRJEB24748) | human gut metagenome | biome: human gut; feature: human-associated habitat; material: faeces | place: China | collected 2012 | reverse complement strand
AGCTGGAAGCCCGCCTGCGGCAGGAGACCGGCATCCCCAAGCTGAAGATCGGCTATAACCATGTGTTTGGCTACTTCATCGAGGTAAGCAACTCCTATAAGAACATGGTGCCGGAGACCTACATCCGCAAGCAGACCCTGACTTCCGGCGAACGCTACATCACGCAGGAACTGAAAGAGCTGGAAAGCAAGATCTTAGGTGCCCACGAACGGCTCATCACGCTGGAGCACCGCCTGTTCAGCGAACTGCTGGAAAGCATCAGCGCTCAGCTGGACCGCATCCAGCGCACGGCCAATGCGGTGGCCCAGCTGGATGTGCTCACGGCGCTGGCGCAGGTGGCAGCGGAAAACAACTACTGCCGTCCCATCGTGGACGACAGTGACGAGCTGACCATCACCGAGGGCCGTCACCCTGTGGTGGAGCAGATGCTGAAAGGCAGCATGTTTGTACCCAATGATACCACCCTGAACTGTGGTGCAGACCGCTGCCTGATCATCACCGGCCCCAACATGGCAGGTAAATCCACGTACATGCGCCAGAATGCACTGATCGCGCTGATGGCGCAGATCGGCTCCTTTGTACCGGCTTCCAGCTGCCATGTGGGTGTGGTGGATGCCATTTTCACTCGCATCGGTGCGTCGGACGACCTGTCTGCCGGTCAGTCCACCTTTATGGTGGAGATGACCGAGGTAGCGGAGATCCTGAAAAATGCCACCGCCAAAAGCCTTGTGGTGCTGGACGAGATCGGCCGCGGCACTTCCACTTTTGACGGCATGAGCATTGCCCGCGCCGTAGTGGAGCACATTGCAGACCCCGCCAAGGGCCTTGGCTGCAAGACTCTGTTTGCCACCCACTACCACGAGCTGACCGAGCTGGAAGGCGGCGTGGACGGCGTAAAAAACTACAATATTGCAGTAAAAAAACGCGGCGAGGACATCACCTTCCTGCGCCGCATTGTGCGCGGCCCGGCGGATGACAGCTACGGCATCGAGGTGGCAAAGCTGGCAGGCCTGCCCGGCAGTGTGACCCGCCGCGCCCATGAGGTGCTGCGCGCACTGGAAGCAACTGCACCTAAAAATAAAGTAGAGCAGATGGATTTTGATGCCCTGCAGGAGTATAACTCTCCGGCTGTGCCCAGCGAGATGATGGACAAGCTGGAAGCTCTGGATGTGGAAACACTCACCCCCATTGAGGCTTTGAACTTCCTCTACGAGCTGAAAAAGACCCTGAAGGGCAGCCTGAACAGATGAAACTGCTCTACCTGACCCAGACCATACAAGGAGGGAAAACACCATGGCAGTGATCCATGTTCTGGATAAGCACACAGCCGAGCTGATCGCAGCCGGTGAGGTGGTCGAGCGTCCGGCATCCGTTGTTAAGGAGCTGCTGGAAAACTCCATTGATGCCGGTGCCACGCAGGTGACCGTCAGCATTGAATCCGGCGGCGTCAAGCTGATCGAGATCAGCGATAACGGCACCGGCATTGAGGCAGAATATATCTCCACGGCGTTTATCCGCCACGCCACCAGCAAAATTGAAACACCGGACGATCTGACCAACATCCATACGCTTGGCTTCCGCGGTGAAGCACTGGCATCCATTGCCAGCGTGGCCCGTGTAGAGCTGACCACCCGAACAGAGGTGGACGAGTTTGCCACGGTCTACCGCATTGAGGGCGGGGAAGAGGTCTCCCGTGAGCCGGGTGCCAGAGCTGTGGGCACTACCATCCGGGTAAAGGATCTGTTTTACAACACGCCTGCCCGCATGAAGTTCCTCAAAAAGGACTCCTCCGAGGGCACCTTTGTGTCGGATACAGTTACCCATGTAGCGCTCAGCCACCCGGAAGTCAGCGTCAAGTTCATCCGTGAGGGCAAGCTGCAGTATGTCACGCCCGGCGACGGCCAGCTGCGCGGTGCAGCCTATGCGGTGCTGGGCCGGGAGTTCAGCCGGGACCTCATTGAGCTGAAAAATCAGGAGGGCGTGTACCGCATCACCGGTCTGGTCACCCCGCCCAAAAGCTGCCGCGCCAGCCGAAGTATGCAGCATTTTTACATCAATGGCCGCTATGTGCGCAACCGCACCATGATGGCCGGTATGGAGATGGCGTTCAAGGGTACCATGATGCAGGGCAAGTTCCCGGGCGGCATTCTGCTGCTGGAAATGCCGGCCGACCTTGTGGATGTCAATGTGCATCCGGCCAAGATCGAAGCCCGCTTTGCCCGCGAAAATGATGTCTTTGATGTGGTGTATCATGCCGTCAAGCTGGCCTTGGCTCAGCCCGGCACCGGTGAACGGCTTTTTACCTTTGAAGCAGACAAAGAAGAAAAAGCTGAAAATTCAAAAAAAGACACTGATATAATCAAAAATGATGTAAAGAATAATAGCTTTACAGGCCTTTCTGCGATCATTCGGGGACAGGCAGACCCGGGCGTTCTGCCACAGCAGCACTGGGAACCGGCAAAACCCGCCGCAGCACCGCAGCAGCCTGCCCCGGCTGCTGCAATGCAAATACCGACAGCACCCAGTGAGCCGCGCTGGAAAGGCAGTGCTCAGAACGAGGATATGCTGGATCCGTTCGTGACCCTTCACAGCCCGAAGCTGGAAACGACAAAGGCACCAGAGCCGTTCCGTGCGGCGGCAAGTGAAACGCAGCTGGATGTGGAACCGGAATTTGGTGAGACAAAACTGCATTCGCCTCAGGACCATATGGCAGCGTGGAACCCTGCGCAGGAAGCGCCAAAGGAAGAACCTGAGAGTGCACCCTGTGCAGAAACAGAACCGGATGCGCCGGAAGCGGCAGAACAGGAAACTGTACTGGCCGAGCCGGAGCAGATGAACTTTGATCCGACGGCGGATCAGCCGGAACCGCTGCGCTATGTGGGCGAGGTGTTCAGAACATATATCCTTGCAGAACGCGGCGACGAGCTGTGCCTGATCGATAAACACGCTGCCCACGAGCGCCAGCTGTACGAAAAACTGGCCGCGAACTATGGCAATGTGCCCAGCCAGATGCTGCTGGAGCCTGCTGCCATCGACCTTGCTGCGGAGGAAAAGCAGGCCCTGCTGGATAACATTCCTCTGCTGGAAAATGCGGGCCTTGAGATCGCGGACTTTGGCGGCAATACCGTGGTGCTGCGCGCGGTGCCCGCAGATGTGGAGCCGCAGAATGCCGAAAGCCTGCTGGTGGAGATCGCAAATAAGCTGCTCAAGGGCGGCCATGATGCGCTGAACGAGCACACCGAGTGGGTGCTGCATTCTATCTCCTGCCGTGCAGCCATCAAGGCGGGGGACAAGTCCTCGCCGCAGGAACTGCTGGCGCTGGCCGAAAAGATCCTTTCCGGCGAGGTGCCGCCGTTCTGCCCGCATGGCCGCCCCTGCGTACTCAAATTGACCCGGAAGGAGCTGGAAAAGCAGTTTGGACGCATCGTATAAACATCCCGTGGTGGCCGTCGTCGGCCCTACCGCAACCGGAAAGACAGCGCTGGGCGTAGAGCTTGCAAAACATTTTTCCGGCGAGGTCATCAGCTGTGATTCCATGCAGATCTATAAAGGTCTGGACATAGGCACGGCAAAGGTGACACCGGAGGAGACCTGCGGTATCCCGCATCACGGCGTGGACATCCTTACACCGGACAAGGCTTTCAGCGTGGCAGACTTTACCGCCATGGCCGGAAAGCTGGAAGAAGAGATCTCTGCCCGGAAGAAGCTGCCCATCCTTGTGGGCGGCACAGGGCTGTATGTTCAGAGCTTTCTGTATGGGGTGCGCTTTACAGAGGAAAAAGCACCTGCCGGTCTGCGGGAGCAACTGGCGGCGGAACTGGCTGCAAAAGGCGGTGCTGCCATGTACGAAGAACTGAAGCAGGCCGACCCGGAAGCTGCTGCGGCTATCCACCCGAACAATCAGGTGCGGGTGCTGCGCGCACTCGAACATTATCGTGCCACCGGCAAAAAGCTGAGCGAACAGAAGGCGGAGTCTCTCCCACCGGAGCGGCCCTACCGCAGCCTGATCCTCGGTCTGGATTTCCCAGAGCGCGCGGTACTTTACCGCCGCATTGACCTGCGTGTGGACAAAATGCTGGAAGCGGGCCTTATAAAGGAAGCGGAGCATGTCTGGCAGAACCGGGAAAGCTTCCGCACGGCAGCGCAGGCCATCGGATACAAGGAGCTCTTTCCGTATTTTGAGCAGACAGCTCCACTGGAAGCTTGCACGGAAAAGCTCAAGCAGGCGTCCCGCAACTATGCCAAGCGCCAGTTGACCTGGTTCCGCCATATGGACGGTGTGGTCTGGCTGGATGCCGGTGCACCGGATGCAGTGCAGACTGCCATCCGCAAAACTAGCGAATTTTTAGCGAAAGGATGATCGATATGCCGGATGAGACCCAGAAGGAACGCCATGCGCCGCATGTGCTTACCACTCTGGCAGGCGTGCTGATCGCGTTTCTGCTGCTGGCAGCAATTTATGTGGTGTATCAGGCCGCACATATCCTGTTCCCGCAGAATGTTTATGAGACTGCGCTGCCTGCGGTCATTTCGGATACGGTGGAAGCCGACGGAGTTCTGCTGTTCGACGAAAGCTATGTGGCAGGCAGCGGAAACCTTGGATATCTTGCTGCCGACGGCGAGCGCGTTTCAGCGGGCACCGCAGTGGCAGAGGTGTACAGCAACGCTTCGCAGGCTTCGCTGCGCCTGCAGCTGAACCAGCTGAATGATCAGATCGACCTGCTGCAGAAATCGCAGAACACTTCTGCGCTGCAGCTGGATACCCTTTTAAAAGAACGTTCTTCTGCGCTGTATGACCTGCTGGATACGCTGGACGACAGCGATTATGAAGCGGTGGATGATGATGCCAATGCCTACCTGCTGGCCCAGAACAAGCTCTGGGTGGTAACGGGCGAAGCTGCAAACTTTACCGATCAGATCACTGCGCTGGTCCAGCAGTCCCAGAGCGTGCAGGCGCAGCTGGGCAGCCCGGCGCAGATCACTGCACCGCAGACCGGCTATTTTGTGCGCTCTTCCAGCAGCGGACGGCTCAATGCCAGTGCCGATGATATCCTTGCACTGAACGCACAGGAGTTGCAGGGCTATCTGCAGTCCGACCCAGTGCTGGCACTGGACGGCTGCGCCGGTAAGATCGTGGCAGGGTTCACATGGCGCTATGTGGGCGTGTGCACTGCAAAGCAGGGCGAAAAGCTGCTGGGTCAGAACGGCAAGCCGCTGAGCACAGCGGTGGAGATCAGCTTCCCGGGTCAGGTGGAGAACAGCCTCAAGGCCACCGTCACCGAGGTGGAGATCGATCAGGACAGCGGCCTTGCCCGCTTTGTGCTTGCCTGCAACTCCATCAACGGCGATGTGCTTTGCCTGAACCGGGCTGCAGCACGCATCTCGGTAGGAGAGCGCAGCGGCCTGCGGGTGCCTGCTGCGGCTGTGCACTATTTAAAAGAGGATGGCACCGAGGCACAAACGCAGGGCGAAAACTACCTTCCCGGTGTGTACGTGAAACTTGGCAACATTGCCCGCTTCTGCCCGATCGACCCGGTGGACGCAGACCATCCCCTCATCACGGACGGCGATTACATCCTTGTTCTGCCCGAAGGGACCGAGGGCTCGGTCAGCAAGGTGAGGCTTTATGACGAAATAATCGTTTCCGGACAAAATTTGTATGATGGAAAGCTTTTGTAGTTATTGACATCTGAGGCAAAAAATCCGATAATAGATAAAGCTATTATTTGCATCTATTTGCAAAGAACGCCAGGCAGCGCCATGCTGCCCGAATGAAAGGAGCAGATTGTATGTCTTTGCTTGACAGCATTAAGAAAGGTCTGTTTGACCAGGAAGACGATTACGAGGATCAGTACATTGACGATGGCCCCCAGATGGTAAACAATAACAATGGCATCGGCCTTGGTGCTGACGACGAAAATGAAGAGCCTGTTGAGGGTGCCAAGAAGAACGGCAAGGTGGTCAACATCAATGCCACCACTCAGCTCAAGGTCGTTCTGGTCAAGCCTGAGCGTTTTGAGGATGCCAGTACCATTGCTGACCACCTGAACAACAAGCGCACCGTGGTGCTCAATCTGGAGTCCACCAACAAGGAAGTGTCCCGCCGTCTGGTGGATTTCCTGTCCGGTGTTGCATATGCAAACAATGGCCAGATCAAGCGCGTGGCCAACAGCACCTTCATCATCACTCCGTACAACGTGGATATCATGGGTGATCTGCTGGACGAGCTGGAGAACAATGGCGCGTTCTATTGATCTGCAGCCCAAGGCGGCACGCGGGTTCATCCCTGCGCGTACCGATGAAGAACGCTATCTCATGCGCCATATCGAGGACTTGGCCCACACGGCCTTTTCCCGGGACATTGCGCGGTATTCGGCTTTCCTGAGTGACCGCGAGCAGGACTTGGCCCGCGCGGCACTGGGCCGTGCCGGTGTGCAGGAGGGCTTCCGGTTTGAGGGCGGCTGGCTGAATGCGGAGCGCAGGGTGCTCTGTATCGAGCCGGAGTACAGCTGCGGCGAAGCACCCATCTGCTGTGTGCGGCTGCAATGCCGTGCACAGGCGGGGGCTGCGCTGCCCGCCCACAAGGATTACCTGGGCAGTCTGATGGGCCTTGAGCTGCGGCGCGAGGCGCTGGGAGATATCGTTCTGCCGGAGGATCAGCCGGGCACAGCTTATGTGTTTGCGCTGGAACCGGCAGCACAGCTGATCTGCCGGGAACTGTTTCAGGCTGGACACACGGAGCTGACCACGGAACTGCTGACGCTGGACGAGGTGCCGCAGTTTCCGCAGGCGGAGCGTGAGATGCACAGTGCAACGGTATCGTCCCTGCGGCTGGACGCTGTGCTGGCAGCTATGCTGCACTGCAGCCGAGGACAGGCTTCGGAACTGATCGAGGCGGGCAGGGTGGAGATCAACCACCTGCCGGCGGATAAACCTCATGCGCAGGTATATGAGGGCGATGTGTTCACGGTGCGCGGCAAGGGCCGCTTCAACCTGACTGCACTGCCCGGCAAAAGCAGAAAAGATCGGTCAATCATCGAATTTTTTCAATATTAAAAGCAACGGGAGGAAATGACTATGCTGACTCCGCAGGATGTCCGTTCTGTGCAATTTGAGAAAAACCTCCGCGGCTACCGCACAGAGGACGTAGACCGTTTTCTGGATAAGGTGGAAGAACAGCTGCGGGAAGACGATGCGCAGGCGGAACAGCTTCGCAAGCAGATTGCGGACCTGACTGCTGAAAACCAGAAGCTGCACGATGAACTGAAGAGCTTTGAGGCAGATGGTGAAATGCTCAAGAGCGCGCTGATCAATGCACAGCGCATGGGCGAAAATGTCATCCGCGAAGCAAACCAGAAAGCAGAAGAGATCATCCATCGTGCAAATCTGCGCGGTGATGATATCATCCGCGATGCCAACGAACTGCTGCAGAAGGCAAACGACCGTGCAGACGAGATTGAGAACGAAGCAAACGAGAAGCGCCTTGCAGAGGAACGCGAGTATGACCGCGTGCGTCTGGAAGTGACCCGCTTCAAGTCTGATGTGCTCAACCTGTACCGCAGCCATGTGGAGTCGCTGAGCCGTCTGCCGGAGTTCCAGAAGGAAACGGCTGCACAGGATGCCGAACAGGCAGAGCCTGCTGCAGAGGAAAGTGAGCCTGCCGCTGCAGCCCAGCCGCAGGCAGCGGACGTGCAGGAGCCGGAAGCAGAGCCTGCACAGCCCGCACAGGAAGATGCAGAACCTGCTGCCGTTGTTGAAAATGACGACGATGTTGAGCACACCCAGCTGCGGGATCGCCATCATAAACATAGCGGGGATGATTGCGAAGTATTTTGCGATGTCGTTGGCGATGGAAAAAGTCGTAAGGCTGCCGCGGGTAATAAGCAGCTGCTTGCCGATCTCCTCCACCTCCAAAATTTTCGTGGGGTCGCTGTCCAGGTCCACCATATTTGCGGCCTCTTTGGCGGCGGCGGTACCGCTGTTCATCGCAAGGCCTACGTTTGCCTGCGCCAGAGCGGGCGCGTCGTTGGTGCCGTCGCCCGTCATGGCAACGATCTTGCCCTCGGCCTGTTCTTTTTTGATCAATGCGATCTTGTCTTCGGGCTTGCACTCGGCAATGAAGCCGTCCACGCCTGCCTCCTTGGCGATCGTGGCGGCGGTAAGCGGGTTGTCGCCCGTGCACATAATGGTTTTGATGCCGATGGCACGCAGGCGCTTAAAACGCTCGGCCATGCCTGCCTTTACCGTGTCCTTTAAATAAATGACGCCCAAAATCCGGCTGTCCTCGCAGACAGCCAGCGGTGTGCCGCCCAGAGCGGACACCTCGGCAACGCGCCGGGCAAGGTCCTCCGGCACCTTGCCGCCCATTTCGGAAACGTATTTCTCAATGGCGTCGGACGCCCCCTTGCGTACGCTCCGGCCGCCGGGCAGGTCCACACCGCTCATGCGTGTCTGAGCGGTAAACGCAATGAAGCGCGCGCCCTGCGGCTCCCCGCAGTCCTCCCCCTGAAGGCGGGCCAGAGCCAGTGTGGACTTGCCCTCCGGCGTGCCGTCGTGCAGGCTCGTCAGCGCGGCACAGCGCACCAGCTCCTCCCGGCACGCGCCGCCCACGGGGAAAAAGTCCGCCGCAAGGCGGTTGCCGTAGGTAATCGTTCCGGTCTTATCCAAAATCATCGTGTCCACGTCGCCGCATGCCTCCACGGCTTTGCCGGACATGGCGATGACGTTAAAGCGCGTCACGCGGTCCATCCCGGCGATTCCGATGGCGGACAGCAGGCCGCCGATGGTAGTCGGGATCAGGCAGACCATCAGGGCGATCAGTGTGGAAGTCTGGAGCTGCACGCCGGAATACAGGGCGATGGGATACAGTGTGACGATGACGATCAGAAAAATAACGGTGAGCGACACCAGCAGTGTGTTCAGCGCGATCTCATTGGGCGTTTTTTTGCGGGAAGCGCCCTCCACCAGAGCGATCATGCGGTCCAGAAAGCTGTCGCCTGGGTCGGACGTGATGCGCACCTTCAGCCAGTCGGACACCACCGTGGTGCCGCCGGTTACAGAGCTGAAATCGCCGCCTGCCTCGCGCACCACCGGTGCGGATTCGCCGGTGATGGCGGATTCATCCACCGAGGCGATGCCCTCGATGACCTCGCCGTCGCCCGGGATGACCCCGCCCGCGGACACCATCACCACATCGCCCTTCTTCAGTTCGCTGGACGGCACCATCCTTTCGCCTCCGTCTGCATCAAGCAGGCGCGCCTGTGTGTCTTTTTTTGTTTTCTTCAGGCTGGCGGCCTGCGCTTTTCCGCGCCCCTCCGCCACTGATTCGGCAAAGTTTGCAAACAGCACCGTAACGAACAGAATGGCCGACACAATACTGTTGTAAACGCGCGCGTTCGGCGTCGTGTCTCCCAGCAGGCCGGGCGCGAAGGAGAGCACCAGCGAGATCACAAACCCGATCTCCACAACGAACATCACCGGATTTTTCATCATATAGCGCGGGTCCAGCTTTGTAAACGCCCCGACCACGGCCTGCCGCATGATCTCCGGTGTGATCATCTTTTGCTTGCGGTTCTTACTCATAGCTCTGAAAATCCTCCTTAGGGGTTGTTTGAAAATAGCAGGAACGCTGTATTTCCCGCAAGGATCGAGCAGTTACAAGGCCAAAAGCGCAGGAATACCTGCTGTATTCCGAGGATTTGGGACGCAGTAAACGTCAGTTCCTGTTGGGAAAGGCAGCTTTTTTGATTTTTCAAACCGCTCTTAGCCCCACAGAGCCAGATGCTCTGCAACGGGGCCCAGCGCTGGAAAAAATGTCAGCGCGGCAAAAATGTATACGACGAAAACCAGGATAACGGAAAACGAAACCGTGTCCGTCCGCAGCGTGCCGGCCGATTCATTGACAAAGTTCTTTTTCATCAGCGACCCGGCAATGGCCAACTGGATGACGATGGAAAGGTACCGGCCGAAGAACATGGCCAGACCGGCGGTGATATTCCAGAAACAGGTATTATCCGCCAGGCCCTCAAAACCGGAACCGTTGTTGGCGGCGGAGGAGGCATATTCATACAGCACCTGGCTCAGGCCGTGAAAGCCCGGATTGGTGATGCCCTCCCGCCCGGCTGCGGTGCCCACTGCCAGCGCGGAAAACGCAAGGATGAGCAGCGGGTGGATGATGATGCACAGCGCGGTGAGCTTCATTTCCCGGCCTTCGATCTTTTTGCCCAGGTATTCCGGCGTGCGCCCGATCATCAGGCCGCAGATGAACACTGCCAGAATGGCGTACAGGATCATATTCATCAGACCGACGCCCTTGCCGCCGAATACTACGTTCAGCATCATGTGCAGCAGAGGGATCATGCCGCCCAGCGGCGTCAGGGTGTCGTGCATATTGTTCACCGTACCGGTCGTAAAAGAGGTCGTGACGGTGGTGAACATCGCCGACTGCGCAATACCGAAGCGGACCTCCTTGCCCTCCATACTGCCCATAGCCTGGTCCAGGCCGATATCCGCCAACGCCGGGTTGCCCTGGCTCTCGGCCCAGAAGCATACGCTCAGGCCGATGACGAACAGGATGCCCATGGCGGCAAAAATGCTGCGTCCCTCGCGGCCGTAGATGGCCGCGGAAAGGCCGCCGCGCGCACGCAGGCCGCCTGCCCTTTGCATGCCGTCCGCCGCTTCCTGCCTGCGGGCGTGCACCATTTTACCGAAGGTGATGACGCATGCGCCGGGCAGGAGCATCATGGAATACAGCTCGATCAGGTTTGAGAGCATCGTGGGGTTTTCCAGCGGCGTGGACGAGTTTGCGCCCAGGAAGCCGCCGCCGTTCGTGCCCAGATGCTTGATGATCTCCAGCGCGGCGATGGGGCCCATGGCAATGACCTGAAATGTGCCCTCCAGCGTCTCCACCACAACATTGCCTTCAAAATTCTGCGGCACGCCCTGCCATACCAGCAGCAGGCCGCCCACAATGGAAAACGGCAGCAGGATACGGGTGGTGATGCGCACCAGGTCCGCAAAAAAATTGCCCACGTCGTTTTTTGTCCTGCCTGCAAGGCCGCGGATGAACGCAACGCAGGCAGCATATCCGCTTGCGGCGGACACGAACATCATAAAAATGATGACCAGCATCTGAGACAGGTAGGAAAGCCCGGACTCACCGGAATAGTGCTGGAGATTCGTGTTCGTCATGAAGCTGATAATGGTATTGAACGCCAGCGTGGGCTCCATATTCTCAATATTGTTCGGGTTGAAAAGCCCTGCGCTCTGCACGCGCAGGATCAGATACCCGATGAACACCATCACGGCGTTCGTCCCCAGCAGAGCCAGGGCATACTGTTTCCAGTTCATCCCCTTCCCGGGGTCCACTCCGCTGATTTTATAGATCGCTCCGTCCACACGGTCAAAGACGGGGTCTGCAAAAGTGTGTTTCCCCGCCGCGATGTGATACAGATACACACCCGCGGGAATGACAATGAGCAAATAAATGCTCACTGTCAGTGCAAGCTGTAGCATGACAAGCTCCTCCTGTTTATCTCAGTTTCGCTCACAGCGAATCAAAATTTTTCCGGATGTACCAATGCATAGATCAGATAGCAGCCCAGCAGCAGCACGATCCCACCCAGTACCAGCATTTATGTATCCTCCTTGCGTCCTTTTTCCCCGCGCTCACTCCGCGGCGTCCACCTGCTTCTGGCACCATTTTGCCAAAAGCCATACAAGCCCGAAGCAGGCCAGCAATGTTCCGACCATCAGAACATCCATCATAATCCATTCCCTTCCTTCCCTTATCGCGGTATGCCTCATTATAGGGCATAAGCTGTAAGTGTGCGCTTAACGTTCGCCGCCGGATGTTAAGGTTGCGTTAGCGCCCGCAAAGGCGCAAAAAAGAAGCCTTCCGGAAAACCGGAAGGCTTTTTCTCACGGGCGAGGCCCGCTGTTTTTTCATTTTTTCAGAAAGGGAGCGGAGCATAAAATACCGGAGGCTCCCGCTTTACGGCTGCCAGGGAGCGCGCTCCATCCACTTGCCGTTGGTAAAGTCCGGAATGGCCACGGGAGCGCCGCCCATGGCCACGCTCTGCTCGCTCAGGCAGGAAATACTCATCCATGCCGCCGCATCATATACGTCGATGGGCGCAGGCGCGCCCGCCTTTGCGGCGTCGAAGAACGAGCGGAACACCAGCCAGTCCATGCCGTCATGGCCGCCGCGCACGCCTTCGGCCAGATATTTTTTCCACACCGGATGGTCGTACTTCTCACGGTACTCCTCGGCGCTGTTCCAGCGCTCGTTCCACTTAAAATCATACTCGTTGTCTTTGCCGTCTAAAAAGACGCTCTTGTTGTCCTCCATGTACATGCCCTTTGTCCCCTGCACATGGAATCCGCGGGAATAGGCCCGCGGCAAAGTGGTGTCCAGCGTCAGGCAGATCGTCTCGCCCCGGGCGCATTTGATGATGGTCGTCACCACGTCGCCCTGGGCAAAATTCATTTTTGCAGCGTCGTAGTCCGGGCCTTTTTCCCGCAGCAGATATTCGTGCAGCCCCGCGGCCTTGGACGCCACTGAAACAAGCGTCAGCATGCGGTTGCCGCGGTTGATGTCCAGCACGTTTGCAATGGGGCCCAGCTCATGGGTGGGGTAGTTTTCGCAGTTCCGGTACAGGTAGTTGCGGAAGCGGTAGTGCCGCATCTCGCGCCCGGTGGAAACCTCCTCCCGCAGGTCGTGGCGGTAACCTCCCTGGCAGTGCACCACCTCGCCGAACAGGCCCCGGCGCACCATATTCAGCACCATCAGCTCGTCGCGGCCAAAACAGCAGTTTTCCAGCATCATGCAGGGTACGCCCGTTTCCTCGTGGGTGCGCACCAGCTTCCAGCAGTCCTCCACAGAATATGCGCCCGCCACCTCCACGGCCGTATACTTGCCTGCGCGCATGGCGTCGCAGGCAAGGTTCAGATGGGATTCCCACGACGCCATAATGACCACAGCGTCGATTTCCGGCATGGCCAGTACCTCGCGGTAATCCGCCGCAGCGCGGGGCGCGGGCTGGCCCGCTGCCGTCACAAGCTGCACGCCCTTCTCCCGGCGGTCCTCATAATTGTCGCACACGGCCAGCACACGAACGCCCGGCTGGGGCAGGATACAGTTTTCCAACAGGTTGGAGCCGCGGTTGCCCAGGCCGATAACACCTACATTCAATACTTCTTTCATAAATGGATACTCCCTTTCCGTTTCAAAAGCGGCCCGCACAGGCTCTGGGCCGTTATTTCCTTCGTCTGCGCAGGTATTCGGACACGGAAACACCATAAAAGCGCGAAAATGCACGCTTGAACGAATAATCGTTTTCGTAGCCCACGGCGCGCGCCGCCGCCGCCAATGTGATTTTTTTATTTTCCAGCATCTCGCAGGCCAGTTCCATCCGGCCGCTGAGCAGGAAATCGTAAAAATTAATGCCGCACACACGCTTGAACAGCTTCGAAACCGCGGAGACTGAAAGGTTGAACCGGTCTCCAAGGTCCTTAAGAGAAAGATCCGGGTCCGTCAGATGCTCCTTAACGTATTCCACGACCTGCTGCTCCGTATCCCCAGCCTGCTGAGACGCTGTTTTCTCCGCACAGAACAGCGCATTCACCCGGTACAGCGCCCCCCACATGCCGTCATCCGTCTGTGCGCTGCTGACAGCGTCAAACTCAGCGGCATAGCGTGCGGGCTGCGGGTCGAACTCATGGATGATGCGCGAATACGTCTGCGCCAGCATCAGCACCAAACGCCGCATGTTCTGCTGAGACACGCCCCTGCGCTCGTTTTCAGCGCGTATCTCGCCCAGGATCGTCTCCGCCATCGCCTGCTGGCCCGCTTTCGCACGGTTGATGAGCTGAAGCTCCCACTCGACGGGATAATAGATCCCCCGGTCGGGAGATGTAAGGCACGCGCCGTCGGACAGACGTGCAGAAAGCTGCTCCGCCGCTGCATAATAAGATTTACTAATGCCCAAAACGCCCTCCTCCAAGCTGCCGCAGGCGATAAAAGGCATCGTTTCCGTGTGCTCCTGATACGAGAGCGCGACCCGCTGCGCCAGCGTCTGCGGGCACACCTCATCCGGCCCTCCCGGTGCGACAATGGCCGCCAGACGCGTCCTGGAAAGTTCCGTGATCTCATACAAAAGGTCAAAGGATGAAAGAGCCTCTTCCAGCGGCATCACACCGTGGCTTCCTTCTCTTTCTTCCACCAGCAGCACAAGATGGGACATCGAATCTGAAAAGCCGATGTCGAACTCCCGCATTTTTTCCGCAGCCTCCGCCGCATCGAAATACCCCTGCAGCAGCCGGCGCAGAAAATTGCTCCGCGCGGTGGCGCGGTAACGCTCTGCCATATGCAGCACATTTTCCCGTTCCGCAGCCAGCTGGCACAGCGATTCCTCAATGATCGCATATTCATCCCCCGCATGCACCGGCGCGGGAAGGCGGTGTGCCGCGCTGTCTGCCAGCCGCTTGAGCGGGGTGTAGGTCAGCTTTGTAAGCAGCCACGCCAGATTCACCGTCAGCAGCACTGAAATAAGCACCAGCACGGCGATAAACCAGACGCTTCGTGTCCGTACCAGCGGCACGGCGGAAAAGCCGGACGTGATATCCACCGGGAAACATACGGAGCGGTAAGTATAATCAGCCTCTGCGGCCCTGGCCGTGAAGGATATCCCCGCCAGCTCTCTGTCCGCGCCGCGGATAGAAAGGGAGTAGCCGTTCACGTTCCGGGTCAGCAGCCAGCCGTTCA
>OGYU01001778.1_pt1 | contig 14791 bp, 13 predicted proteins | sample 1576581 | NCBI WGS metagenome assembly OGYU01 (sample SAMEA3541547, study PRJEB24748) | human gut metagenome | biome: human gut; feature: human-associated habitat; material: faeces | place: China | collected 2012 | reverse complement strand
GGCATTGAAGCAGCAGGGGTTTGTCGGTGTCGGCAGAAAGCAGACCGAATGGGCGGCGTGGATGGAACGGGAGAAAGAAGCTCTGACGGAGATCGCCCAGCGGCACGATTTTGAAATTATCTCTCTCGGCACGAACAGACCGCACATGGACTTGCCGCAGTTCAAGGAAGCGGCTGCGAGGCTGGAAGCGGTGCAGCAGCAGACAGCGGCAGTAGAGCGGGAGGTTGCTGAGCTGGAACGGCAGCGGGACGCTCTGAAAGGCACTGTGCGGCTCTTAAAGGAGGCTGACAGGGTAAATGCACCCCTGCATGATATTCAGCCGGAAAAGACGCTCACAGGGGCAGTAAAGGGCGTGACGGTGGATCAGGTCGAGCAGCTAAAGAAAATGGCACTGCGCAGCGTGACGGATCGGCACAAGGTACAGGAGCTGACGGAGGAAAACACCCGTCTGCGGTCACAGGTGCCGTCCATGAAGAAGCGGCTGGAAGAAGCGCAGCGGCAGCAGAGGCTTGAACAGGAAAACCGGAGGCTGCGCGATGAAAACTATTATCTGCAATCCGAGCTGCAGGAGGAACGCAGCTTCACCGAGCGTCTGACGGACGGCATCGGTCGGATGCTGGACTTCTTGGAAGAACACTTGCCGGAGCGTCTGCGTCCTCTGCTTGAAAAGGCGAGGGAGCTGCTGCCCGATCCGGAGATTGGACAGCAGCAGGAGCAACAGCAGCACCAGCGAGGAATGGGCGGCATGGAGCTGTAAAAGAAGCCTGTCCGGAGGGCTTGAAAATCTCTTTCGGACAGGCTATAATAACAACTGAAAATAGGGAATTGCTGTATTGATAATCTAAGCCCCCTGTAAGGGTACTCCCAACCTATATTTTTTCTCTCTGAAAGGGAGAAAGTCGGAGGGGAAAAGGGGGGTGAGCGGAGGGGTGTTGGAAGTGTGGTAAACCTCGTTAGAGGTTTTCCAAGCCACTGTGGTAAACCCATCGGGTTTTCCATAGTGGCGGCACTTTCAATGCCCCGCAGCGAGGGGGAAAAGGGGGAGGTGACTTTCTCTTTAAGGCGGCGTAGCCGCCGCTCTTTTGCTCCCCCTTTTCCCCCTTCCCGCCCGCAGGCGATCCCCGCCGCAGCGGATTTTCTTTTTGGTACTTTTTCTTTTGTGAGGTGGTAATATGACCGAGAATTATCGAGGCTGCTACGAGTATTTGAGCGCACAATATCCGGAGGTCGGAGGCTATGAGTTTTATAAAGAGCTGTTTCCGGACAATGAGAACTCCGGAGAACGGCACACGGATTTTTCCCATCCGAACGCTGTGTATCTGTATCGGGACGAACAGAGCGAGGATAAGAAGCTCCGGCGCAGGAAGATGTATAACGACACATGGGAACAGGATTACATGGAGTTTGTCGAGGGGAACAGCCTTACTTTGTGCAGCGGTCTTGCATATCGCAGAAAGGAGAACAGGCTGGAGAACGCCCAGCGGATGTATGCTCTGATCTTCGATCTGGATGGCGTAGGTCTTGCCGAGCTGCGCAACCTCTTTCTGCGCTTTGGCGGCGATCCGGAGCGAGTGCGCCGGTTGCCGATGCCGACTTTCCTTGTTCTGTCGGGGACAGGGCTGCATATCTACTATGTTTTCCAGCAGCCGATTGACCTATACCCGAATATAAAAATTCAGCTTAAAAGTCTGAAATATGACCTCACTTTCCGGCTATGGGAGTATGGCAGCACTTCGCAGGTCAAGGCGATCCAGTATCAATCCATCAATCAGAGCTTCCGCATGGTGGGCAGCATCAATGACAAGCATGGGACGGAGCTGGTCGCTTTCCGTACCGGAGAACGGGTAACGCTGGATTATCTGAACGCCTACGCAAAGCCAGAAAACAGGGTGGATGTCAATAAGCCTTTCAGCCCATCCAAAATGACACGAGCTGAGGCGAGGGAGGCATATCCGGAGTGGTATGAGCGTGTTGTTGTGAGAGGCGAGAAAGGACGCAAGAAGTGGGATATTGCCGGAAAGGTGCATGGTGATGATCCGTATGCGCTCTACCATTGGTGGCTGCGGCAGATCGGAGAGATAAAGGGCGGGCATCGGTATTTCTTTTTGATGTGCCTTGCTATCTATGCTTACAAATGCGGTGTGTCGAAGCAGCAGCTCCGGCAGGATATGAAAGAGGCTTTTGATGATCTGCAGATGGTGAAGCATGAGAACGCATTGACCGAGGAAGATATACGGAGTGCGCTGGAGGCCTACGACAAGGAGTATTACAATTTCACGATTTCTGATATTGAAGCTCTGACCGATGTTCGTATCGAGAGGAATAGACGGAATGGACGATCACAAAAACTCCACATGCAGTACATGAATATGAATAGACAATTTAAGGTTGGCATCGGGGAATGTACGAATGGTGGACGCCCATCTGGAAGCGGAACGGCGCAGAAAACGGTCTATGAATGGCGGCAGCAACATCCGGGGGGAACGAAAAGCCATTGCAAAAGGGAGACGGGATTGACTTATCCCACCATTCGCAAATGGTGGGACACTATACCGGAGGGGCATATAACGGTCAAAATACGCCCGTCACAGGCTTTGAGCGATTTGTTGGTGGAGAATTTTAAGAAAGGGCTGTAAACGCACCAGAAATGCCCTGTAAGGCGTTTTGGAGGCGGGTAAGGGTTTTATTACCACCCACCAAAAACGAGGCTGGAAAACCGCATAAAATAAGGCTTTTTCAACCCTTAAATGTGCACGCTGCGGTGTTACCATATAGAAAAACGGTGTTCACAGAAAAGATACAAATAATATTTGCAACGCACTTGCAAAACGAATGAATGTTGAGTATAATATAAGTGCAAGCTATGTGATGAGAAAGGAGTGCTATGTATGGCTAAAGGAAATATGACGATTAGAATGGAGCCGGAGCTGAAAGCACAGGCGGCAGCTCTTTTTAAGACTTTGGGAATGGATTTGAGTACGGCAACGGGGATTTTTTATCGCCAGGCACTTAGGTGTCATGGACTTCCCTTTGAGGTCAAGGTTGACGAGCCGAACGCCACTACCTATGCTGCGATGGAAGCGGCAGACAAGGGCGAGGATATGTTTGGCCCGTTTGACAGCGTCTGTGATTTGATGGAGGCACTTAATGCTTAAGCCGGAGTTTACGGGGCAGTTCAAACGAGATTATAAGCTTGCGGTAAAACGGGGCTGCAATCCGAAGAAGCTGGAAGAAGTCATTACGCTGTTATGCAATGAGCAACCATTGCCGGAGGCATACCGAGATCACGCTCTCACTAATTCCAGAAACTATAAGGACATGAGAGAGTGCCACATTGAGCCGGATTGGTTGCTTGTTTACAAGGCTGTCAGAGAGACTTTAATTTTGAAATTGATTAGGACGGGTTCTCATAGCGATTTGTTTTGAGAATCGATCCAAACGAAAGAGTGGTGATGATATATGGCGGGTGTTATAACGGAAATAGCGGCAGAATGTGGCGTGTCAGAACAGGCGGTCAGAGCGTGGTGTCGGCGAAACCATGTTTCGAAAGATGCGAAAGGAAGTTTCGCAATCAGCGAAAGCCAAAAAACCGCTATATATCAGCATTATTTAGGTGATGGGCGAAACCTCGGAAGATGTGTTGATTTCCATGTTGCAAAGGGAATTAGACCGTAAAAATGAGCAGCTTGAAGTAAAGGATAAGCAGATCGAGGAACTGAACGCAAGACTGGCAGATGTCAGCTCGGCATTGGTGGCGGCGCAACAGACCGCACAGGTAGCTCAGGCACTTCATGCGGGAACACTTCAACAGAGGTTGACTTCTGGTGGGGAAATGCGAGAAGTGGTGGATGATAAACCTCAAAAAAGAGGGTGGTTTAGTCGGTTGTTTTTTGGCGAAGACAGTTAGGAGATATAAAGATGGAGAAAGTGGTTGCATAATGAAAAAAATAGATGCTATGAATTATCTTGTTTTTGATAGAAATTTATTTAATTCATTAAAAGCAGGAGGAATTCAGAGGGTGTATTATTGTTCAAAAGATTTTTCGATTTTTGCTGTAACAGATGGTGATATGCTACAGTATATAAATTGGGCAGATTTTAGTGATGTGTCGCTTGCGAAAAATTCTTTAGTTGAACACCCGTTGACTATTTTATATAGCTTTTGCCCTGCTGAAATTTGTGGTTTGTTTGCAGCAATAACTTTTTTTCGAGATGTAGCGATTACTATTTACGTTAGTAGACCGCAATTGCAAGGTATTATTAGTTATAGTGATTTCTCCCCAGGAGAGATAGCCGATTCGCTGAAAAAAGATTGCGTTATGTTATCTGCTGCTCAGATCGAAGCTATTTCTGATGAGTGGAGTCTAATCATACAAAATCAGAGTAACTTAAGAATTTTTTATAAAAATAAAGTTGTGAATGTTCAAGATGACTATTTTGATACAGATATTAGCTGTGTTCTCCCCCAAAAAGGGAACATAGTGCTGGCAGATATTTTGCCAGATATTCAATTGTCGCTAAGGCGTAAGTACGGTTTTGGGTTAAACCCCAGATATATAGAATGGAGGGTTTCCAATGTTTTGAGTTTGCTTTGAGTTGACTTTCCCTAAAAAATAATCAAAAAAGGAGATTTCAGTATGATAAGAAAAAGACTTGTTTCTCTGTTCTTGGCGGTTGTAATGTTGTGCTCTCTTTCTATGACGGCATTTGCGGCGTCTGATGAAGATGTGGCTATGAGTGCAGAGCAAGGTATTATAGCTTCAGAAACATTTGAGATCCCAGTTTCTTTGAGTTTGGATGAACTTGATGAGATGAAGTCTGAACTTGAAGAATGCGGAATCCCATATACTGTTCAAGGAAATCGAGCTATTGCAACAGTTAATGTGACTACTAATATTCACTATGTTGATGAGTTGTACTTTTCCATTATAGCGCAGTGCCGAACAACCTTGTTACAAAAAATAACAGGATCTATTGTATGGAAGTATAAGACAACAGGGTCTTACTCAAAGACTAAGACTATTTCCGTCAACTATCAGGATGATTTTGGTATCCCTAAGTACACCTTAACCTGTCTTAAATATACAGGAAAAACTTTTGCTTCTGGAACTACGATAAGCGCAGATTTTAACATTGATGTAGATGCTACTGGCGAGATTTCTGGTGGTGTTGTATCGAGAACGGTTACTGGCATTGTTCCGTAAAATTAACATTTAACTTTAGTGAAAGGGGCCAGTTGTAGCATAATAGCAATTGGCCCCTTTCTCCCCGCGGGAGCGCGCAAAGCACTTTCACACTGCCGGGCACAAAAGGGGGCGGCGGTGTGAAAGTGCTTTTGCGTTTTACTTTCTCACCAGAAAGTAACAAAGAGGTTGTTTTTAGCGGAAGTTTATGATAAAATAGAGAACGGAAGATTAAGCGGAAAGGGGGCGATTTTATGGGAGTTACGATTTCGGGCATGACAGGTGCGGGAAGCATCCGGCACAACAACCGTAGCTTCTCTGCGGCGAATGTAGACCAGAGCCGAACGGAGCAGAATATCACTTTTTGCAACGAGGATCTGAAGCAGGTCTACCACATGGTTTTTGATGAAGCTCTCACAGCCTACAACGCAAAGAAAACCAAAACGAGAGATAAGATACCGGACTACTATGAGCATATCCGGCAGAGTAAACAGGAAAAGCTGTTCCATGAAGCGATCTTCCAGATCGGCAACATGAGCGACTGTGGGTGCGGTACGCCGGACGGAGAACGGGCGGCGGCAGCTCTGAAAGATTTTGCGGAGTCTTTTGCAGAACGCAACCCCCATCTGCGGGTGTTCAATATGGTGCTGCACATGGACGAGGCAACGCCCCATCTCCATGTCGATTTTATCCCTGTGGCAACGGAGCAGTCAAGAGGACTTTCTACAAGGGTATCTATGAAACAGGCATTGAAGCAGCAGGGGTTTGTCGGTGTCGGCAGAAAGCAGACCGAATGGGCGGCGTGGATGGAACGGGAGAAAGAAGCTCTGACGGAGATCGCCCAGCGGCACGATTTTGAAATTATCTCTCTCGGCACGAACAGACCACACATGGACTTACCGCAGTTCAAGGAAGCGGCGGCGAGACTGGAAGCGGTGCAGCAGCAGACAGCGGCAGTTGAGCAGGAAGTTGCCGAGCTGGAACGGCAACGAGACGCTCTGAAAGGCACTGTACGGCTCTTAAAGGAGGCAGACAGGGTAAATGTATCCATGAAGGATATTCAGCCAGAAAAGACGCTCACAGGGGCAGTAAAGGGCGTGACGGTGGATCAAGTCGAGCAATTAAAGAAAATGGCGCTGCGCAGCGTGACGGATCGGCAAAAGGTAAAAGAGTTGACAGCGGAAAACACCCGTCTGCGGTCGCAAGTGCCGTCCATGCAAAAGCGGCTGGAAGAAGCACAGCGGCAGCAGCGGCTTGAACAGGAAAACCGTAGGCTGCGGGACGAGAATTATTATCTGCAATCTGAGCTGCATGAGGAACGCGGCTTCACCGAGCGTCTGACGGACGGTATCGGTCGGATGCTAGACTTTCTGGAAGAACACTTTATTTTTTTTGTCCTTAATCTTCTAACCTATGGCTCCCGGCCACATTCTTCAAATATTCCTCCGGGTCACCGTTCAGAATCAAATCCGCATAGCCAAGCGGGTCATTGTAGATGAGATAATCCAACTCCGACCTCTGCGCCACGGTCACATCCAGCGCATCCTCGACCCCGGTGCAGCCAATGAAAATTTTTCTCCCGTCCCGGAGCAGAAGTTCCACGCACCCGGTGTCTATGTTGAATTTGCAGGCTCTTTCATCGTACTTCATAATCGCATCCTCCAAATCTTGTTATCAGCTTACGGTCTATGACAAGGTATCGGAGTTTTACGCCGTCCACGGGAGCCTTCATTCTCAAACCCGAAGAAAACGAAAAATCCGAACCCTTCTCCAATCGGAAACAGGTTCGGATTTTTCTTGTTTGGTGGGCGCGGGTGGATTCGAACCACCGAAGCTGAAAGCAGCAGATTTACAGTCTGTCCCCATTGGCCACTCGGGAACACGCCCATATTCACTTTTTGTGTCCTTCGCCGGACGACTTGTTTATTCTATCATGCAGAAAGGTTTTTGTCAACTGTTTTTTTACCTTTTTCTTCAAATGCGTTTTCCGTGCAGAGAAACGGCAGAGCAAAGGCGGGAAAAGCCCTGCAGCCATGCAGGCACGGCAAAGTCGGAGAAAAAAGCCAGCCGGAAGAAATTGATAGGCAAATTGCAAGAAAAACTCGGGACAATATGTGAAAAGTGCAAGACTTTTTGTCTCTGCATTGAAAAACGCAGTAAGACGTGATATATTAAAAGCGCAACAAAGTGCAACAAAATGGATGGCGCTTTTGTCACTCTGTGGCAAATCAGGCGGGATAAGTAGAAAAAGAAAGGCATAGCGACAAACCATGACGATTCAGGAATGTTATAGACAGATGGGCGCAAATTATGAGGATGTGCTCAAGCGGCTTTACAACGAAGGCATGATCTGCAGATTTACGCTGATGTTTTTGAACGACGACAGCTATCCGAAACTGGAGCAGGCATTGAAGGAAGGAAATGTGAAGGAAGCATTCCGTGCGGCACACACGCTCAAGGGCGTGTGCCAGAACCTGGGCTTTACCAACCTGTATCAGCCCACCTACGATTTGACCGAGGTGCTGCGCACAGGCACACTGGAAGGTACCAAGGAGCTGTTTGACAGCGTGACCTGCCAGTACAAAATCACCATCAATGCGATCCGTGCGCTCCAGTAAGCTCCGCATTTGGCTCGATCTCCAAACGGCATCCTTCCTTATAAAAAGGCAGGATGCCGTTTTTTATTGCATTCTGCGCAGTTTTATGATATAATGCCGGACGAACTGAACAGAAAAACAGCAGGTGCCTTTTGCCGATGCACTGCACGGCGGAAAGGGTAAAAGGGAAGCGGGTGCAGATCCCGCACGATCTCGTCACTGTGATAAGGGAGTCCGCATCAGGGTGCTTTGCACCAGCCACTGGAGCATTGCTCCGGGAAGGGGATGCCGGGCGGCGATCTTTCAGTCAGGAAACCTGCCTGCTGTTGGTACGGGGGTGCAAACCCCAGATCACGAGGAATTGGTTGTACCAAAAAGCCCTGAAACAACAGAGGTCTTTTTGTCATGCCATCCGCAGGACAGAAGGGCCTCTTCTTTCATCTTTCTTTCCTGTACCCTTTGTTTGGTTCAAACCGCAATTTATCCAGCAGGAAAGGACAAGAACAATGAGAAAGATCGAAACCAAAAAGCTGGCCGCAGCTGTTACGGCTCTGGCTCTGTGCGCCGGCGTGCTCACCGGCTGCGGCGGTGCTGCTTCCGGCACTGCATCCAGCACCGCTGCGCCTGCCGCTTCCAGCGAAGCGAGCAGCGAGGAGGCTGACGAAATGGCAGCAAAGAATGTGGCAGACCTGATCGATGCCATCTATGTGCAGGAGCGCAATGATGACACCGACGCTCAGTGCGAAGCCGCCAAGGCTGCATGGGATGCTTTGACCGACACCCAGAAGGAACTGGTGGAAGGCGAGAACGCCGACCCCGACTACTTTGGCCGTGACACCGGCGATGCCTCCAAGGACGATGCCCGCAATCAGGATGACATCGGCGACAACGAGCTGCTGGTGGTCTCCTTCGGCACCTCCTTCAACGACAGCCGCGTGAAGGACATCAAGGGCATCGAGGATGCTCTGCAGGCCGCATACCCGGACTGGAGCGTGCGCCGCGCCTTCACCGCACAGATCATCATCAACCATGTGCAGGCCCGTGACGGCGAAAAGATCGATAATATGCAGCAGGCCATGGACCGCGCTGTGGCAAACGGCGTGAAGAACCTTGTCGTCCAGCCCACCCACCTGATGCACGGCGCTGAGTACGACGAAATGATGGAAATGATCGACACCTACCGCGACAAGTTTGAATCTGTCGCTGTAGCTGAGCCCCTGCTGGGTGAGGTCGGCTCCGATGCCACCATCATCAATCAGGATAAGGAAGACGTTGCCAAGGCTGTCACCGCTGCTGCCGTGAAGGAAGCCGGCTACGACAGTCTGGATGCCGCTGCTGCGGACAAGGTCGCCTTTGTCTTTATGGGCCACGGCACCTCGCACACCGCAAAGGTGAGCTACAGCCAGATGCAGACCACCATGCAGACTCTGGGCTACGACAATGTGTTCATTGGCACCGTTGAGGGTAAGCCGGAAGAGACTGCCTGCGAGAACGTGATCGAGGCTGTTAAGGCTGCGGGCTACACCAAGGTCATCCTGCGCCCGCTGATGGTGGTTGCCGGCGATCACGCCAACAACGACATGGCCGGTTCGGATGATGATTCCTGGCTGAGCATGTTCAACGCTTCCGATGCATTTGAGTCGGTTGACTGCCAGATCGCTGGTCTGGGTGAGATCGAGGATGTCCAGAAGCTGTATGTCGCCCACACCAAGGCGGCGATCGATTCTCTGAACGGTTGATCAAACGAACCCTCTCCGTTTCGCGGCCGCTTTGCGGCACCCGGTGGAGAGGGTTCATTTTTTATCCGAACAATGGTATAATAAAAGCTGATTTTTTATAATGTAGAGGTATTTCCTATGAAACGCGTTTTTTCCTGTGTTGTCGCTGCTTCTCTGGCACTGAGCCTGCTGGCGGGCTGCGGCGCTTCTTCCACGGCATCTTCTGCGGCGTCCGGCGCTGCCAGCTCGGAAGCTGCTTCTTCCGTGGCTTCTTCTGCCGTTGAGACCGCCGCTCTCCCGGACGGTGTGTATACCGCCGACTTTGACACCGACAGCTCCATGTTCCATGCCAACGAAGCCTGCAACGGCAAGGGCACCCTGACCGTGGAGAATGGAAAGATGACCTTCCACGTCAGTCTGGCGTCCACCCACATCGTCAACCTGTATCTGGGCAAGGCTGCGGACGCCGCAGCCAACGCGTCCGACTGGCTGCAGCCCACCACCGACACCGTCACCTACTCCGATGGCACCTCGGAGGAGGTGTATGGCTTTGATATCCCGGTCTCTGCCGTGGATGCCGACTTTGATCTGGCTATTCTGGGCACCAAGGGCAAGTGGTACGATCATGTCGTCAGTGTGCGCAATGCGGTCCAACAGGCTGGCACCGCAGTTCCCGCCGACGGCACCTACACCTGTGAGGTGACGCTGGAAGGCGGCTCCGGCCGTGCCACCGTGGAGAGCCCCGCCGCCCTGACCGTGGCAGACGGCAAAATGACCGCTACCATCGTGTGGAGCAGCCCCAACTACGACTATATGCTCGTGGACGGCGAGAAGTATCTGCCCACCAACACTGAGGGCAATTCCACCTTTGAGATCCCCGTTGCCGCGCTGGACACGGCACTGGACGTCACCGCCGACACAGTGGCTATGAGCACCCCCCACGAGATCGAGTACACGCTGACTTTTGATTCCGCAAGTCTGAAGTGACTCCTCCAGTCACCTTCTTTGGCAAAAAGATAAACTTTACCGTACTGCCAAAGCCTCCCTCTATGAGGGAGGTGGCGCGGCGCTAGCCGTGACGGAAGGAGTTACCTATGAAGATCACTCGCAACCAATTTCTGAAACTGATCCCTGCTGCGGCGCTGACGCTGACCGGCTGCGGCAGCAAGGCTCAGCCTGCCAATACGGAAAGTCTTGTTTTTTCCCATCATTACCAGCTGGACTATGCGCAGCAGTTCACGGCGGACTGCTATGAGGGCGGCTATACCATGCTGACCATCGCGGAGTCGGATACGCGGTTCCTTGTTGTGCCGGAAGATGCTGCGGAGGTGGACAGCCTGCCCGCTGACGTGACTGTGCTGCGCCAGCCGGTGGAGAATATTTATCTGGTCTCCACCTCGGTGATGGATCTGCTTTTACATCTGGACGCACTGGACAGCGTGGCCTTTTCCGGCACCAAGGCCGAGGGCTGGTATCTGCCCGCGGTGCAGCAGGCCATGGAAGAGGGAAAAATCGCGTATGCAGGCAAGTACAGCGCCCCGGATTACGAGCAGATCCTGGCAGCGGGCTGCCGCCTTGCCATTGAGAATACCATGATCCTGCACACGCCGGAGGTAAAGGAACAGCTGGAACACTTTGGCATCCCGGTGCTGGTGGAGCGTTCCAGCTACGAGAGCGACCCGCTGGCCCGCATGGAGTGGATCAAGCTTTACGGCATCCTGCTGGGCAGGGAAGAACAGGCCGAGCAGGTGTTTTCCGCGCAGGAGACAGCCGTTCAGCCCATCCTCTCGCAGGAACCCACGGGAAAAAGCTGCGCCTTCTTCTCGCTGACCACCAACAACCTTGCCACTGTGCGCAAAGGCAGTGACTATGTGGCCCGCATGATCGAGATGGCGGGCGGCAGCTATGTCTTTGCGGACCTGACGGACAATGGCAACAGCCTTGCTACCATGAACCTGCCGCTTGAGGACTTCTATGCAGGTGCAAAGGATGCCGATGTGCTCATCTACAACAGCGCCATCGAGGGCATGATCGCATCGGTGAGCCAGCTGACCGAGCGTTTCCCACTGTTGAACGAGTTCAAAGCGGTGCAGAACGGTCAGGTGTGGTGCACCACCCAGAGCCTGTTCCAGCAGAGCATGGAGCTGGCAGACCTGATCGTGGACATGAACCGGGTGTTTACCAAGGGCACACCTGCCGCCAGTACCCTGAAATTCCTAACCCATGTGGACTAAAGAAGGAAAATTTTACAGAAAGGAAAGCCTATGACCCGTACCAGACGCCTTGCAGCCGCCTATATTGCCCTTGCAGCAGCCGTGGCGGTGCTTTTTGCGCTGAACCTGTTCTGGGGCAGCGTATCCCTTGCACCGGGAGCGGTGCTGACGGCACTGCTGGGCAAGGGCGGCGATGCGCTTGCGGGGAACATCATCCTGCAGCTGCGCCTGCCCCGCGCGGTCATGGCGGCGCTGTTGGGGGCAGCCCTCAGCGCGGCAGGCTACCTGCTGCAGACTTTTTTTGCAAACCCCATTGCCGGGCCATTTGTTATGGGCGTTTCCAGCGGCGCAAAGCTGGCGGTGGCCCTGACCATGGTGGTGTTTCTGGACCGCGGGATGCTGACCAGCTCGGCCACCATGATCGCGGCTGCCTTTGCGGGTGCCATGGCTGCCATGGCCTTTGTGCTGGCGGTGGCCCGGCGGGTGCAGCGCATGAGCATTCTGGTCATCTGCGGTGTGATGATCGGCTATATCTGCTCCGCCATCACCGATATCGTGGTGGCCTTTGCGCAGGATTCTAACATCGTCAATCTGCACAACTGGTCGCAGGGCAGCTTTTCCGGCGTGACATGGGCCAATGTGCAGGCTGCGGCACTGGTGGTGCTGCCTGCACTGGCGGCATCCTTTCTGCTTTCCAAGCCCATGGCCGCCTACCAGATGGGCGAGGAGTACGCCCGCAGCGTGGGCGTGAATGTCAAGCCTTTCTCGGCAGCGCTGGTGCTGCTATCCAGCCTGCTGGCGGCCTGCGTCACCGCCTTTGCGGGGCCGATCTCCTTTGTAGGCATCGCGGTGCCGCACCTTGTCAAGCAGCTGCTGGGCAGCGCAAAGCCGCTGCATGTGTTGCCCGGGTGCTGTCTGGGCGGTGCGGCTTTCTGCCTGTTCTGCGACCTGCTGGCCCGCAGTCTGTTCGCGCCCACGGAGCTGTCCATCAGCTCGGTCACGGCCGTGTTCGGCGCACCGGTGGTCATCTGGCTGCTGGTGCGGCGCAATTCAGAGCGGGAGGGCGCATGATGAACGAAAAAGCACTTTGCACTGCGCGGGAGCTTGCCATCGGCTATGGCAAGACACCGCTGCTCTCGGATATTTGCCTCGGGGTGCAGCCGGGCCAGATCCTGACCTTGATTGGCCCCAACGGCGCAGGCAAATCCACCTTACTGCGCACACTGGCGGGCCAGCTGGCCCCCATGGGCGGCACAGTGCTTCTGGCGGGGAAGGATCTTACTGCCTATACCGGTACCCAGCGGGCGCAGAAGCTGGCTCTCATGGCTCCCCACAGCCGCCGGATGGAGCTGACCACCTGCTTTGACTTTGTTTCGGCGGGGCGCTATCCCTACACCGGACGGCTGGGCATTTTGTCTGCCGAGGACAGGCAGCAGGTGCACAGAGCTTTGGAGCTGGTGGGCGCGGCACACCTTGCAGACCGGGATTTTAACCGCATCAGCGACGGCCAGCGCCAGCGCATCCTGCTGGCCCGGGCACTGTGCCAACAGCCGGAAGTGATCCTGCTGGACGAGCCGACCTCTTTTCTGGATATCAAGGGCAAGATCGAGCTGCTCACCATTTTAAAGGAGCTGGCCCATACCGGTCAGCTGGCGGTGATCCTGAGCCTGCACGAGCTGGAATTGGCTGAAAAAATAGCGGACACGGTGGTGTGCGTTTCGCCCGGTGGTGTTTCCGGCGTGCTGACCCCGGAACAGGCGTTTCAGCCGGAGAACATCCGCACCCTGTACGGCCTGACCGAACAGCAGTACACGGCTCTGTTCGGCACACCGGAGCCGGAAGCCGAAAAGGCACCCGCCGGAAAGCCGCAGTTTGAGCATTACGTCCGCAGCGGGCAGAAGCTGCTGCGCTGCGGCTATACCACCGGCACTTGTGCCGCGCTGGGGGCTGCCGGGGCGGCGCGTCTGCTGCTGACCGGCCGCGAACCGGAAACGGTGGCTCTGCGCACGCCCAAGGGCATTGTGGTGGAGGTGGCTCCCATTTACTGCCGCAGCACGGACACAGGTGCCGCATGTGCCATCCGCAAGGACGGCGGCGACGATGTGGACGTGACCACGGGCCTGCCTGTGATCGCGTCAGTGGTGCTGGAACCGGATGCCCCCGGCGTGCGCATCTTTGGCGGCGAGGGGGTGGGCCGGGTGACGAAGCCCGGCCTTGACCAGCCCGTAGGCGAAGCCGCCATCAACCATGTGCCCCGCCAGATGATTGCCGAAGCGCTGGAACGGGAAGCTGAAAATGCTGCCTACACCGGCGGCTTTGCGGTGACCATCTCTGTGGAAGGCGGTGCCGAGACGGCAAAGCGCACCTTCAACCCGCACATCGGGGTGGAGGGCGGGCTTTCCATTCTGGGCACCAGCGGCATCGTGGAACCCATGAGCCAGCAGGCCATTCTGGATACCATCCAGCTGGAAATGAATCAGGCCGCACTGCGCACAAAAAATGCCCCAGGCCCCCGGCGGCTGGTGTTGGCCCCCGGCAACTACGGGCTGGATTATCTGGCCAGCGCTCTGCCGCAGTTCGAGCGGTTCCCGGTGGTCAAGACCTCCAACTTCATCGGGGATACGCTGGATATGGCTGCCACGGCCAAATTTGAGGAAGTGCTTCTGGTAGGCCACGTGGGCAAGCTCTGCAAGCTGGCGGCAGGGGTCATGAACACCCACTCCCACACGGCGGATGGCCGCGCTGAAGTGTTTTGCGCCCATGCGGCGCTGTGCGGTGCCGCGCATGAGGTGTGCGCCGCCCTGATGGATGCCGCCACCACCGATGCCTGCCTTGACATTCTGGACGGCGCACAGCTGCGTGCACCGGTGCTGGAAAGCATCCTTTCCGCCATCCAGATGCATCTGGACCGACGGGCAGGCGGGGCGTTCCGGGTGGGCGCGGTGCTGTTCTCCAACCAGCACGGCCCGCTGGGCGAGACAAAAACGGCAAAGGAGCTGATGCAGGAATGGCAGAACTGAAAGGTACATTTTACGGTGTCAGCGTCGGCCCCGGCAACCCGGAGCTGATGACGCTGCAGG
>OGYU01001766.1_pt1 | contig 14855 bp, 9 predicted proteins | sample 1576581 | NCBI WGS metagenome assembly OGYU01 (sample SAMEA3541547, study PRJEB24748) | human gut metagenome | biome: human gut; feature: human-associated habitat; material: faeces | place: China | collected 2012 | reverse complement strand
TCTTAATGAAAGTGGAAACCCACAACCATCCAACCGCAATTTCGCCATTCCCGGGTGCCGCAACGGGTTCGGGCGGTGAGATTCGTGATGAAGGTGCAACCGGTCGTGGTGCAAAACCAAAAGCAGGTTTAACCGGTTTCTCCGTATCAAACCTTATCATTCCAAACTTTGAGCTACCTTGGGAAAATCCGCTCTCCAAACCAAACCGTATTGCCTCAGCCTTAGATATTATGATTGAAGGCCCATTAGGTGGCGCTGCATTTAACAATGAATTCGGTCGCCCTGCGTTACTAGGCTATTTCCGTACCTATGAAGAGAAAGTCAACAGCTTCAATGGTGAAGAAGTGCGTGGTTATCACAAACCGATTATGTTAGCGGGCGGTATCGGTAATATTCGTGGCGAACACGTTCAAAAAGGTGAAATCCCCGTTGGCGCGAAATTAATCGTATTAGGCGGCCCAGCCATGAACATCGGCTTAGGCGGTGGCGCAGCTTCTTCTATGGACAGCGGTAAATCAAAAGAAGATTTAGATTTTGCTTCCGTTCAACGTGAAAACCCAGAAATGGAACGCCGCTGCCAAGAGGTGATTGACCGCTGCTGGCAATTAGGCGAAGAAAACCCAATTCTCTTTATTCATGACGTGGGCGCGGGTGGTTTATCCAACGCGATGCCTGAATTAGTGCACGATGGTGAGCGTGGTGGTAAATTTGATTTACGCTCAATTCTTTGCGATGAAAAAGGCATGTCACCATTGGAAATTTGGTGTAACGAATCGCAAGAACGTTATGTATTAGCCGTTGCACCAGAAAAACTCGAATTATTTACCGCACTTTGTGAACGTGAGCGTGCGCCATTTGCGGTCATTGGTGAGGCAACAGAAGAGAAACATTTAACCTTGCACGATAGTCATTTCGACAATAACCCAATTGATTTGCCAATGAATGTGTTATTAGGCAAAACGCCGAAAATGACGCGTGAGGTTTCGTCAAAAACTGTCGAAAATCGACCGCTTGCAACGGAAAATATTCAATTAAAAGAAGCGTTTCATCGCGTATTACGCTTACCGGTGGTGGCAGAAAAAACTTTCTTAATCACCATTGGCGACCGTTCGGTAACCGGTATGGTGGCGCGTGATCAAATGGTCGGTCCGTGGCAAATTCCGGTGTCTGATGTGGCCGTCACAACAGCATCATTAGATAGCTATCACGGTGAAGCCATGGCAATGGGCGAACGTGCACCAGTGGCATTATTAGACTTTGGTGCTTCTGCACGTTTAGCGGTGGCTGAATCCATTACCAACATTGCGGGCACCAACATTGGCGATATTAAACGCATCAAACTTTCTGCAAACTGGATGTCTGCAGCGGGTCATGGTGGTGAAGATGCTGGCTTATATGAAGCAGTGAAAGCTGTAGGTGAAGAACTTTGCCCGGCATTAGGCATTACCATTCCAGTGGGTAAAGACTCTATGTCGATGAAAACCACTTGGGAAGAAAACGGTGAGAAAAAATCCGTCACCGCACCGCTTTCTTTAGTGATTTCATCTTTTGCGCGCGTGGAAGATGTCCGCAAAACTGTGACACCTCAATTACGCACAGACAAAGGCGCAAGCCGTTTATTGTTGATTGATTTAGGCGAAAGAAAAAATCGCTTAGGCGCGACCGCACTTGCGCAAGTGTATAAACAATTAGGTGACAAACCAGCCGATGTGGTGAACGTAGCCAAGCTGAAAAACTTCTTCGATGCAATGCAAGCATTGGTGGCAGAGCGTAAATTATTGGCTTACCACGACCGTTCAGACGGTGGTTTAATTACCACACTTGTAGAAATGGCGTTTGCGGGTAACTGTGGCGTGGATGTGGATATTTCTGCATTAGGTGACAATGATTTAGCCGTGTTATTCAATGAAGAATTAGGTGCTGTGATCCAAGTATCAGAAAGTGAATTAAGCGCCGTGCGTGAGGTATTAAAAGCCCATGACTTGCTTGGTTTAACTTATGAGCTCGGTTCTGTAAGCTTAGAAGATCGTTTTGAAATCACACGAGGCAGCAAAAAACTATTAAGCGAAAAACGCTCTGAATTACGCGGTATTTGGGCAGAACTTACTCACCAAATGCAACGCTTACGTGATAACCCTGAATGTGCTGACCAAGAATTTGAAGCGAAGAAAGCAACAGACAACAAAGGTTTATCCGCTCACTTAACCTATGATGTGAATGAAGATATTGCTGCGCCGTACATCAGCAAAGGCGTGAAACCAAAAGTAGCCGTATTGCGTGAACAAGGCGTAAACAGCCACGTTGAAATGGCGGCAGCTTTTGACCGTGCAGGCTTTGCAGCGATTGATGTTCACATGAGTGATTTAATGACAGGTCGTTACAACTTAAACGACTTTAACGCGATGGTGGCCTGTGGTGGTTTCTCTTACGGTGACGTATTGGGCGCTGGTGGTGGCTGGGCGAAATCCATTTTATTTAACCCACAATTATGCGATCAATTCAGCCAATTCTTCGCCAATGAAAACACCCTTTCATTAGGCGTATGTAACGGCTGTCAATTTATCTCCACCCTTGCGGAAATTATTCCTGGTGCAGAAAACTGGCCACGTTTCGTGCGTAATAAATCAGAACGTTTTGAAGCCCGTGCTGCGATGGTAAAAATCAACGACACCAACTCATTGTGGTTTAAAGGCATGGCAGGTTCACATATGCCGATTGCCGTTTCTCATGGTGAAGGACGAGTAGAATTCAAAACAACTGAGAATTTGACCGCACTTCAAGCGCAAAACTTGATTGTGGCACAATATATCGACAGCGATTTAAACGTGACTGAAACTTATCCTGCTAACCCGAACGGTTCGGCATTAGGGATTACCGCCATTTCTAACGTCGATGGTCGTATTGCTGCGATGATGCCACACCCAGAGCGTGTATTCCGTGCCGTGAGCAACTCATGGTATCCAGAAGATTGGTCTGAAGATGGTGCTTGGATGCGAATTTTTAGAAATGCGAGAGTGAATTTCAAATAATGTGAGATTGCTCACAGTAAATTAATCCAAAATAAGAGATACTACTAAATTGGTATCTCTTTTTTTATTGCATAAATCTGATCAATAAAAAAATGCCAACAATATTAGCGAGTAATATTGTAAATCATTTATATAAATACTTTATATAAAAATTCTTGGACATTATGTCCGTAATATCAATTGAACTATATGAGGAGTTCTACATGAGTGCATTAGTTACATTGCTAGCTAATATTGTTGCGCCATTGCAACGTCAATTTATTAACTTTATCCGCATTGCGATTTGTGTTGTGATGGTTTGGATTGGAGGTTTAAAAGTTTGCCAATATGAGGCAGATGGTATCGCACACTTTGTGTCAAATAGTCCTTTCTTAAGCTTCCTTTACAAAAACGGTGCAAATGAAGTAACAAATGATAAGGGTGTTTTAGTAAAAGAATATACCTTATATAAAAACCCTGAAGGTAAAATGGTCGCAAAAAATATTGAATGGCATAAAGCCAACGGCACCTATACCGCTTCTTATATTATTGGCGCAATCATTGTGACAATTGGTATTTTAGTATTAGCAGGAATTTGGTCTCCAACATTAGGTTTATTTGGGGGCTTACTCACCTTTGGTATGTCGATAGTCACGCTGTCGTTCCTGATATTTACACCAGAAACCTGGGTGCCGAATTTAGGTGGGGACTTCCCAACACCTAATTATGGCTTCCCATATCTCTCAGGTGCTGGCCGACTCGTGATTAAAGATATTATTATGATGGCAGGTGGCTTAGTTGCTGCAGCAGAATGTGCGAAACGCTATTTAGAGAATAAAAAGCAGTTTGCTTAATTAGTTTATTTTAAAAGGCTTGCTGAGATAAATAGCAAGTCTTTTTATTAGTAAGATATAAAAACTTAATAACATAGAAGAGGTTAATGATATTCACAAACTAATTATTTCTATGATTCTGCTTTCGAACTTATATTCCATACAGTAAGTGAACTATCACATCCTACAGATAGGTTTGAAGATGTTTCTTGGATGCAGATTTTTATGAATGCTAGGTAGTGTTTTAATAAGCTAACAAAAAAATAGTAGATAATTTATCTATCTGTTATTTTATCTTCAGTGATAACTAATGAATTAATATTATGTCTAATAAATGTACATCTGATTCTAAAGGGAAAGATATTCTTAAATTTATTTTTGATAATAAGCCAGCAGTGACTATTTTTTTATCTTTTTTTGGGTTTGTGTTTCTTTGGGTTTATTTGAAAAACATTTCTGCGCTAGAGGTTTTTATGCAGATCAATCTTTCTGTATATGAGATCCTTTCTATAGTATTCTTTTTTGCTCTTTTCTTTATTTACTTGAATATACTATTTTTTGTTCCTGATGTTTTCTTAAAATTATATACTTCTTTTTCTGGGAATAGGTATTTATGTGCTTTAAATCAACCATTAATTATTTTTCTAATGTTGGTTTCATTTTTCTTTGATAGTTTTGCAGATATTGATAATTACTATATTAAATTTTTTATAATTTTATTGGTTTTAATTGTGGCATTCTTTGTTTTTTATTGCTTGATATATCTTGCTAGAAAACAATATTTAGGATTTTTTTTGGAGCTTAATGGTGTATCATTTTTATCTGGTTTTTTCTTTATTATTCCATTGATCTTATTCGCTGAAATATCTGCTAGTGATGATATATTGTATATAATGGTAATTATATATATAGTATTTTTATTTCTTTCAAATTTAATTTTCTTTTATAAGAGTGATGGTGATTTAAAATACTATGCATTTATTAAATTTTTTATTCTAACTTTGATGCTTGTAATATTGTGCCATGTTGGTGATGGGTTTAAATTACAACGGATGATATTAAGACCTGAAGGAATTGCTCAGAGTCCATCACAAAGTGGATGGTATTTAGTAAAGAATAACGATATTCTAGATTTTTTTACTACAAGAGATTACTTGGTTAAATACAATAAAAATATTGATGATAGAAATAATTATTATATTAATGGATATCTTATTTTTAATATTGGAAATGTGAGAGTAATATGCCCACATGATTTTGAAAGCGTAGATAGTAAGAAGTTGAATAGTCAAGAATTAGATTTCTCTAGATGTTTAAGTTTAACATCTGAAGATATTAAATTTATGAAAAGAGATTATCCTAATAAAAATAGCAAAGATGCTAGTGATGAAAGTACTGCACTGATGGTAGCGAAAACATCGATGACAATAAAAAATCTGATGACAATAAAAAATCTGATGACAATAAAAAATCGGATGACAGTAAAAGATCTGATGGCTGTAAAAAATCTGATAACAGTAAAAAATTAAATAGAGAAAGCTAATGGCTATAAAAGTTTATAGAATAAGCACTTCTATTTTAGAACATTTATAAATGTTAAGAAAAAGCGGTCAAAAATCACAACAAATTTTGACCGCTCTTTTTATTACTTTTACTTACGTATTATTTTTGTTTTTTCAAAAACTCAACGCCAGTGTCTGGGAAGTCGGTGAATACACCAGTTGCACCAGATTTATTCAATAACGCATCGTACATTTGATTTACGTCAGTGAAGAATTCAGGTAAAGCATCTTTACGCACGGTGTATGGGTGTAATTCCACTTTGTATTGTGCGAGTTCTTTCACTAATGGGGTGTACACGATATTACCTGGTTTAGATTTTTCTTTATCTACTAACATGTACCAGCCTGGACCAACACCATCCGCATATTTCACCACTTCAGCCATTGCACCTGGTTTGAACATCCAATCGTAATCGTAGTTCACCCATTTGCCTTTCGCATCTTTTTCTTCAGTTTCATGCCAGTCGGTGTATGCCACTAATTGAACAAGTTTTAAATCCATGCCCATTTTTGGTAGCAATTCGTTTTTGATACGTTTTAACTCATTGAAGTCGAAGGTTTGTAAGTAAACCATGTCAGATTTCTTGTCGTAACCGTATTTTTTCAACACTTTAAGGGTTTCAACTGCAATGTCTTTGCCATTTTGGTGGTGGAACCAAGGTGCTTTGATTTCAGGGTAGATACCCACTTTTTTACCGGTAGATTTTTCTAAACCTTGGATGAATTCTAACTCATCTTCAAAAGTATGGATTTTGAAGTGGGATTTCCAAAGTGGGAAACGGCCTGGATATACTGCAACTTGTTTACCATCTTTGGTTTCAAAGTTTTCAGTCATATTTAAACTTTGAATTTCTTTTAAGGTGAAGTCGATTACATAGTAACGACCATCTTTACGATGACGATTTGGGAATTTTTTCGCCACATCAGTTAAGCCGTCTAAGAAGTGGTCATGGATAACAACTAAACGACCATCTTTTGTCATCGCTAAGTCTTGTTCTAAGTAGTCTGCATGTTGTGCAAATGCAAGCGCTTTAGACTCAAGTGTATGCTCTGGTAAGTAACCACTTGCACCACGGTGCGCAATGATAATTTTGTCTGATTTCATAGTGTCCACAGAAGAGTGTGCGCTACATCCTGCAAGTACGCCTGCAGCTAATAAAGAAAGCGCTAAAGTTTTGAGTTTCATGATGTGTTCTCCTTGATTTACTTATTACATCTTGGTTTCATGTCGTAAAAATAGATTTCACTAATTTCACGGTCATATCCTGGATAAAATCCTTTTGGCATCCCTAACACAATTTGTTTGCCTCGGTTTGCATGGACAAGTAGTTGTTTCGTTTTTGGATTCACATTCAAGCCTTCGACTTCGCCGACATCTCGAATGTCATTCAATGTTTTTTCTAAAACAACTCGAGCTTCATTATTTTTATCTGAAATTTCTACACGATAAATGTGATCAGGTTCTTTTTCATCTGCCGTACCATCATCAGATGTGACGTAGAGATCACCGTTGTAGGCATAAACACCTTGAATCCATTGTGGAACAGGTTGTAAATGTACTTTACGTTTATATTTGCCGGTTGAAAGGTCATATTCATATAAATAACGGCCGCTTTCCTCACCCACCCAAGATGCCATCCAAACTGAATTATGAACGGTATCTACGGTGATGCCGGAAACTTCGACTTGACCTGACTCAGGATTAAAATCAACTGATCTTTTTAATGCGAGGGTTTCGGGATCGTGAATCGCAATTTGAATATTTTTACCTACGCCAGCATCAAACCATTCAGAGGAAACATAAAGTTCATTGTTGTAGATATCAATGTCGCCAATGTGATTGGCTTCCTTTTGGTAGCCGACAAAAGGATCTTTATTTTCTTTAATCAGTTTCCCATTCATATCGTATTTGGCGAGTGTTTTACTGCCCGATACATATAAATATTTGCCATCAGTGGTAATGCCTTGACGTCCGTTGACTTCTAACACTTTGTCTAATTTATACGTATAAGCGGGGAGTGCTGAACGATAGGGCGCTTCACAAGTTTGATTTGCTAATGCTGCATTTGCCATAACTGCCGCGCCTAACATAATGGTTAATTTATTCAATTTCATCACATTATCTCCTTTTAAAGTGCGGTTAAAAATTCAGTTGTTTTTTGTAATAAAAAAGGCGGCAAGCCTTCGCCTGTCGCCTTTAATTTATAGATTATTTAGTACCGTAGGTATCGCCTAATTTAGCTTTATGTTTACCTTCTTCAACCATTACGATGAAGAGTAATAACACCGCTAAGATACCACCGCCGATCATGACGTAGAAACCGCCGTCCCAGCCGTAGTGTTGTGCTGCCCAACCGATAACAGCTGATGCTGAAACAGTACCACCTAAGTAACCGAATAAACCGGTGAAACCTGCTGCTGTACCTGCTGCTTTTTTCGGTGCAAGCTCAAGAGCGTGTAAGCCGATTAACATTACAGGACCGTAGATTAAGAAACCGATTAAGGTCATTAATATGAAGTCAGTTAATTGATATGGGTTTTCATACCAAGCTGAGTAGTTTGCAAGCTCCGCTTCTGGTGTAGCTGGGTTCATCCAGTATGCTACAACTGCTGCGGTAGTTAAGATCATGAAGATGAAACCGGTTAAACCACGTTTACCTTTGAAGACTTTATCTGATACCCAACCACATAATAATGTACCTGGAACTGCTGCTAATTCATAGATTGTGTAAGCCCATGCGGTACCTTTGATGTTGAAGTGTTTTACTTCACTTAAGTAAACCGGAGACCATTTTAATACGCCGTAGCGGATTAAGTATACGAATACGTTAGCAATCGCGATGTACCATAACAATTTGTTTTTCAATACATAAGTGACGAAGATTTCTTTTGTGCTTAAATCGTTTTCGTAAGTTTTTTCGTTATAGTCATCTGGGTAGTCATTACGCCATTTTTCGATTGATGGTAAACCACAAGATTGCGGAGTATCACGCATGACGAAGTAAACTGGAATTGCACAGATCATTGCTGCAATACCCGGATAGTAGAGGGATTGTTGCCAAATGTCTTTTGCTTGTGCTTCGATACCATGAGTGCTGAAGAACACTGCACTTGCTAATAGCACCATTGCACCCGGCATCATACCACCGATGTTGTGCGCGGTATTCCAGATAGATACGATAGTACCGCGTTCTGATTTAGACCACCAGTGTACCATTGTACGACCACATGGAGGCCAACCCATACCTTGGAACCAACCATTTAAGAAGATCATTACCCACATGATGGCAACGCCAGAGGTTGCCCATGGGAATAAACCCATCATGGTCATACAAAGACCAGAAAGCAATAAACCAAATGGTAAGAATACGCGAGGGTTCGAACGGTCAGACATACCTGCCATTACGAACTTAGATAAACCGTAGGCAAGACCGGCAGCTGAGCCGATAACACCTAATTCCGCTTTTGAGTACAAGCCGGCTTGAATTAAACCAGGTTGTGCTAAGTCAAAGTTTGCACGTACAAAATAGTAAGCGGCATAACCAAAGAAGATCCCTGCAAACACTTGCCAACGTAAGCGTTTATACGTGGAATCAATTTTCTCCGCTGGAAGTTCCGCAATATGCGGTGCGGGTTTAAATGGTCCAAACATAATTTCTCTCCAAAATCATTTTAATTATGAGTCCACCCCCATGCTGGGGATAGCGTGCATGATAAAATAAAAATAGAAATTAAAAAGAGAAATAATTCAAAAATGTGATGTATTTCACAAAATATTTTTTAACAAATGAGCGAATTCGAAAATTGTGTGATCTATCTCACAAAACAGCTTTCTTTTTCGCTCAGAATGTTGTGAATTTAACCGCTCTCCCATACAATAGCCATGGAATTTGTAACAGTTTTTTACGTTTCTTTTTATTAATATTTTGGCTTTGGGGGTAACAATGGGATTATCGCCTAATATGTATCGTGATGTGGGTGATTTTTCACCTATCTCGACGGATGTGATTATCATTGGTGGCGGTGCAACAGGTGCGGGGATTGCTCGTGACTGTGCATTGCGTGGAATTAACTGTATTTTATTAGAGCGTCGTGATATTGCGACAGGTGCAACAGGTCGTAACCACGGTTTATTACATAGTGGTGCGCGTTATGCCGTAAACGATCAGGAATCAGCAGAAGAATGTATTAAAGAAAATAAAATTCTGCGCAATATCGCTCGTCACTGTGTGGATGAAACAGAAGGTTTATTTATCACCTTACCTGAAGACTCCCTTGATTATCAAAAAACGTTCATTGAAAGTTGTACCAAGTCCGGTATTGAAGCCGTCGCCATTGATCCTAAACTTGCCCAGATTATGGAACCATCAGTAAACCCTGATTTAGTTGGTGCCGTTGTTGTGCCAGATGGTTCAATCGATCCTTTCCGTTTAACGGCTTCCAACGTGATGGATGCTACCGAAAATGGTGCGAAAATGTTCACTTATTGCGAAGTGAAAAGCTTAATTCGCGAAGGTGGCAAAGTGATTGGTGTGGATGTTTACGATCACAAAAATCGCGTAAATCGCAAATTCTTTGCCCCATTAGTTGTTAATGCGGGTGGTATTTGGGGACAAGGCATTGCAGAATATGCGGATCTTAAAATCAAAATGTTCCCAGCCAAAGGTGCATTACTTGTCATGGGGCACCGCATCAACAAAATGGTCATTAACCGTTGTCGTAAACCGGCAGATGCGGACATTCTTGTGCCAGGGGATACCATTTGTGTTATCGGAACAACCTCTAGCCGTATTCCTTACGATCAAATCGATAACATGGAAGTCACCCCGGAAGAAGTAGATATTTTATTCCGTGAAGGGGAAAAACTCGCACCAAGCTTGCGTCATACTCGCGTATTACGTGCTTATGCAGGTGTGCGTCCGTTAGTAGCGTCTGATGATGACCCATCAGGTCGTAATGTGAGTCGTGGTATTGTGTTACTTGATCACGCAGAGCGTGATGGCTTAGACGGCTTTATCACTATCACTGGCGGTAAATTAATGACTTATCGCTTAATGGCTGAATGGGCAACGGATCTTGTTTGTAAAAAACTCAACAAAACAGCACGTTGTACGACAGCTGAACGTCCATTGCCAGGTTCAACCGAAAGCCGAGCAGAAACCAATCAGAAAGTCATTTCACTTCCAAGTACGATTCGTTATTCAGCCGTATATCGTCATGGTTCTCGGGCTACCCGTTTATTAGATAAAGAACGTCTTGATCGTTCAATGGTGTGCGAATGTGAAGCGGTGACAGCAGGTGAAGTACGTTATGCCGTTGATGAATTAAATGTGAATAACTTAGTGGATTTACGTCGCCGTACTCGTGTGGGTATGGGGACTTGCCAAGCTGAGCTTTGCGCATGCCGTGCGGCGGGCTTAATGAACCGTTTTGAAGTGGCAACACCTCGTCAATCGACCACACAATTAACCTCCTTTATGGAAGAGCGTTGGCGCGGTATTGAACCTATTGCATGGGGCGAAGCGATTCGTGAAGCGGAATTTACTTCATGGATGTATGGCAGTGTGTTGGGCTTAAATGATGTTCAACCGCTTGAAACTGACAAACAGCAAGGGACGGATAACAATGAATTTTGATGTAGTGATTATTGGTGGCGGCCTTGCAGGTTTAACTTGCGGCATCGCCCTACAAGAACAAGGCAAACGTTGTGTCATTATCAATAACGGCCAAGCAGCGATTGATTTTGCATCTGGCTCATTGGATTTATTAAGCCGTTTACCAAATGGTGCGTTTGTTAAAAATATTCCTGAAAATTTGACCGCACTTTCTGCTCAATTACCGCAACACCCCTATAGCATCATGGGGGCTGAACGCGTATTAGCGAAAGCGCAAGATTTCGAAAAATTAGCGGAATCGTTAAATTTAGATTTAATTGGCTCAAGTGCAGAAAATCATCTTCGCGTAACGGGTTTAGGTAGCTTACGTGGCGCATGGCTTTCACCAAATAGTGTGCCAACCGTACAAGGCGAAACCCCATTTCCGTATAAAAAAATTGCGGTTTTAGGTATTGAAGGCTATCACGATTTCCAACCAGAATTATTGGCGGATAACCTTACGCTCAATCCACAATTTGCACATTGTGAAGTGAAAACAGGCTTTTTAAATATTCCTGAATTGGATCAGTTACGTGCCAATTCCCGTGAATTCCGCAGTGTAAATATTGCACAAGTTTTAGAATATAAACTGAAATTTGATGATCTTGTGGCTGAAATGAAAGAAGCCGCGAAAGGTAATGAAGCCATTTTCTTGCCAGCATGTTTCGGCTTAGAAAATCAAGAGTTTATGGAGTCACTTCGCAAAGCAACTGGCTTGCCATTATTTGAATTGCCAACTTTACCGCCTTCTTTATTAGGCATGCGTCAACGTATTCAATTACGCCATCGTTTTGAGAAATTAGGCGGGCTCATGATGAATGGTGATAGCGCATTAAAAGCACATTTTCATGGCAACAAAGTTCGCGCCATTCAAACGCGTTTGCACGAAGAGGAAGAAATTACAGCTGAGCATTTTGTCTTAGCTTCTGGCAGTTTCTTCAGTAAAGGTTTAGTTTCTGAATTCGATAAAATCTACGAGCCCGTATTCCATTCTGACATCATCGGTGTGGAAGGCTTTAACGATACCGATCGTTTTACTTGGACAGATCACCGTTTCTCAAATCCACAACCGTACCAATCTGCAGGTGTGGCGATTAACGCGCAATGCCAAGTACAAAAGAGCGGTCAATTTTTAACGAATTTATATGCGGTGGGTAATGTGATTGGTGGTTTCAATGCACTAGAACTCGGTTGTGGTTCAGGCGTGGCAGTGGTAACAGCGCTTGCTGTTGCTGATGAAATTCTTCACAACACACATTAAGGAGGCGTTATGAACATTCAACAATTAATTGAAAATGCAAAACAATCCCTTAATGCTCCACAACACCATCATGCGTTTGATGAAAGTTTTGAGAGCTGTATTAAATGTACAGCGTGTACAGCAGTATGCCCGGTTTCGCGTCAAAATCCAAACTATCCAGGTCCAAAACAATCGGGTCCGGATGGTGAGCGTTTACGCTTAAAATCAGCCGAGCTTTATGATGAAGCATTGAAATACTGTACTAACTGTAAACGTTGTGAAATTGCGTGTCCGTCTGATGTAAAAATTGGTGACATTATCGTTCGCGCAAGAAACAAATACCTTGCTCAACAACACAAGCCAGCCGTGCAAAAATTACGTGATGCGATTTTAAGTAACACCGATATTATGGGTTCACTTAATACACCACTTGCGCCGATTGTGAATACGATTACAGGCTTGAAAGCGACAAAATTTGTGTTGGAAAAAGCATTGAAAATTAGCCGCCATCGTACGCTACCAAAATATTCCTTTGGTACGTTCCGTAGCTGGTATATGAAAAAAATGGTGGAAAGCCAACAAAAATTCGAACGCAAAGTGGCGTATTATCACGGTTGTTATGTGAACTACAATAATCCGCAATTGGGTAAAGAATTTATCCAAGTGTTCAATGCTATGGATATTGGCGTGGTGTTATTGGAAAAAGAAAAATGCTGTGGCTTACCATTAAGTGTGAACCAATTCCCAGAACGCGCGAAAAAAATCGCACAATTTAACACTGATTACATCAGCAAAATGGTGGATGAAAATGGCTTAGATGTGATCAGTGAAGCATCAAGTTGTTCCCTAAATTTACGTGATGAATATCATCATATTTTAGGTATCGACAATGCGAAAGTTCGTCCGCATATTCACATGGTGACACCATTCTTATATCAACTCTTTAAAGAAGGTAAAACCTTACCGCTTAAACCATTGAAATTGCGTGTGGCTTATCACACCGCATGTCACGTGGATAAAGCAGGCTGGGCACCATACACCTTGGAAGTGTTAAAACAAATTCCAGGTTTAGAAGTGGTGATGCTACCATCACAATGTTGTGGTATCGCAGGAACATACGGTTTCAAAGAAGAAAACTACGAGGTTTCCCAATCTATCGGTAAAAACTTATTCGATAACATCAATGCAGGCGGATTTGATTATGTGATCTCTGAATGCCAAACTTGTAAATGGCAGATCGATATGTCATCTAACGTGACTTGTATCCATCCATTGACGTTATTGTGTATGTCGATGAATCAAGCTTAGTGAAAAGAGCGGAAACTGATAAAAAAGTGACCGCTCTTTTTGTTATTCAATCCAATATGGAGAATTAATTATGCAAAAAATCTTCAAAGTTTCCTTACTTGCTGTGCTTTCATCTCTTGCAGTAAACAGCTTTGCCAGCACGGCAGAAGTGAAAGTGCTTGAGCCTCAATTAAATTATCAACAACTTCTTACTCAAAGACAGGTTGTGGATGAGTTGCTTGAACAGGCAGTGAAAATCCAAAACTCACCGGCTCGTGTTTCAAATGCAGGTTTTACCGCGAAACTTCCTTCCAATATGGAGCGTATTGCGGATCTTTTATTAGAAGCGTATAAGCTTGAGCCTTATCGTGTGGATTTTTTGTTTGGTGCAGCGAACGCCAATATTTATAACGGTAATACAGATAAAGCCATTGAGCTTTACCAAAAAGTGCTTGATGTGGCGCCAGATGATGTGAAAGCACATACTTACTTGGCTGCATGGAATCGTTTTAAAGGCAACCAAGCGGAAGCGACAAAACATTTAGATCGCTTAAAACAACTTTCCCCAGAAAGTGCGAGCAAATTAGAGAAAGTTTTTGCCGTAATTGACAAAGCAGCTAATCAGCGAATTACAGATAAACTGGAAACCAAGTTACCGGCACAATCTGCAATTATTACATTGGGCTATGCGTTAAACCCAGATGGCAGTATGCATGATATTTTGGTACAACGTTTAGAGAAAACCCTAGAAATAGCTAATCAAAATCCAGATGCGTTAATTATTGTGACAGGCGGTGTACCGCAAAACAATAAAACTGAAGGGGATTTAATGAAGCAATGGTTAATTGAGAAAGGCGTGGATGCAAGCCGTATTTATTCGGATAACTATGCACGTTCAACAGTCGAAAATGCCTTGTTCTCTCGTTACTCTTTAGCGAAACATAAAATCAAACATGCCGTGTTGATTAGCTCGGGTAGTCATGTTCGTCGCGGGCAAGCGTTATTTGAAATTGCGACGCAGGAATCTGGTCCACAAGGTCTTGTGATTGAAACAGTCGCTGCGTTAGATAAACCGTTAGATCAATTACAAAAAATTACGGAGAAAGACTTGCTGGGGATTTACCGCGACAGCTTAAAAACAATGGGATTACCAATGTTTAACAGTGGTGCATTACAAGATTAATTAATTTCCTAAAAACAAAAGTGCGGTGAAATTTCCTGACGGTTGGTATTCTGGGTGAGTTAAGTCTTGGACATGCCGGATTTATGTG
>OGYU01001758.1_pt1 | contig 14885 bp, 17 predicted proteins | sample 1576581 | NCBI WGS metagenome assembly OGYU01 (sample SAMEA3541547, study PRJEB24748) | human gut metagenome | biome: human gut; feature: human-associated habitat; material: faeces | place: China | collected 2012 | reverse complement strand
ACAGACGGAAAGTCGCTTGATGAAATTAAAATGGAATTGTTTCTCTGACAACTTCTAGTTGCCAACCTGCCCTTTGAGAGAGGAGAAATCCTTTTCTCAAAGGGCTTTTCTATTTACACGGATATTCGCAAACTACAAGATAAAGCTAAAACTTCATATACTCTAAACACAAGGAGGTTGAGGTTTGGCTATGAACAACAGTTTAGCAGAAGTACATCCGGAACTTGTTTTGGAGTGGTCAGAGAAGAATTTACCGCTTACACCTGATGATATTACCTTCGGCTCAAATAAAAAAGTATGGTGGAAAGGTGCTTGCGGTCACGAGTGGGAAACAAGCGTAAAGGCTCGTTCTAACGGCGAGAAATGCCCGATATGCACCGGTGCAAGAGTAGTCACGGGCATTAACGATTTAAGTGCATTGAAGCCGGAATTAGCTTCGGAGTGGTCAGAGAAAAATGAAATCAAGCCGACAGAGGTATCTATCGGTTCACACAAGAAAATCATATGGCAGTGTAAATTAGGACACGAATGGACTGCCACAGTTAAGGTAGAACAATCAATAAAAAGGAGGTTAAAGTTATGAGAGAACAAAAATATTACTTGGTTTTTGATGAAATTGAAAGAGGTATCATTTTACGAAGTCTGAATGAGTTGCGTAACTGCTTGCTCTCGGAAAGTAGATGCACAGATGTCAGCATTTCCTTGAACTAAAATATAATCACTTGGTTCTTCGCTATATGTAGAACCATCGGGGCAGAGTTTGTCAAGATGTTTTTTGTAACTATTCTAAATCAATTTTATCCGAAAAGAAACCGCCTGCAACCTCGTGTCTGCACATATCCTTAAAGACCATGTATGAAAATGTAAGTTTTGGGTAACAAAAAACACCGTATTGCTACGATGTTTTTGTCTTACCTAAAATATTTGGTTTTGCTTGTTGATAAATTACCAATTTATACCTTTGTTGTTTTGAATCCGTTGGCGAGGGGGTATAATTCCTTTCCCCTTGAGTAAATCTACTGTAATAACCTCCGAATGGCATGAAAAAAGAGTGGCTGTGAAGTCGCTCTTAAAATAAAAATATTGTTTCCGGTATCTTTATATAATCCCTCATGTATTTATCTGCAATAGATAATGTTATTGGGATTTTCATGGCGTTCTGCGTGCGGCGCAGAATCCTCCGTATACCCTATAATAACTGCACAGGAGGGTGTCATATTTTCTGCAATTCCAGCAGTTGCTTTTACCTCCGGCACCATAAATGCCAATGTTCCGGATACGATATAGCAGGAACCAAGACCCAGTTCTGTGGCGGCAAGCAGCATATTTTGCGCCGCACAAGCGCAGTTCGCCGTGTTCATCCCCACCGCCATGGTATCTTCCGTCGTTTCAGCGGAAACCACAATCATAGCAGGTGAGTCATAAATCGGACTGTAATCCGGAACGGAAGCTACCTTTTCGAGGAAAGGATTGCCGGAGTTCTTCATCACCTGCACACCCGTCTCGGAGATCATGCGAAGTATTTCCGGATTCGTAATGACATTCAGCGTAACCTGACCTGCCTTTGCCGCCATATCGCCCGCTTCTGCGACGGCCTTGACCTTGTCCTCCTCAAGTGGCTTTGCCAGATAGGAACGGACGCTCTTTCTCATTTTGATTGCTTCTAATGTGTTCATAATGTACCTCCATAATTTTTAATATTGGGATATATACGGTTATCCTCCGATAATTGGCATCTCCCTCAAATATCTGTCGCTTTCAACCTGTTCAATCATAAACTCTGCTATATCGCTGCGGGAAATGGAAAAGCTGATTTTGTCTTTGCCATATGTTACCTTCACGCTGCCCGTATACTCCTTGTCGGTAGGCATAATGAAGCGCACAAATGTCCAGTCCAGCCCGAACGCAGCAACATCCTCCCCGATGGAAATGATTTCTTTTTTGGAATCCTTAAAGGCAAGTCCTGCAAAAAATCCCGGAAACCATGTTGTCATGGACTTTTGGTCTTTTTCAAAGTGATAGCTTGGCGTACCGTAATCCACAAGCCGTTTGACGCCTGTTTCTTTCATTGCCTTGATCAGCAGCTTATGCCCTGCCAACGCTGCACCGTCCCCATTTACGCCAATACACCACACAACGGCGTCACAGCCGGATATGGCGATTTTCATCCAGGCATAGTCTGTGATTTCTCCTTTTACGACGGTCAGATTCTCCGCCCTTGCCGTCAGCTTTTCCGGGTTGCGAAGCTACGCAGTCACTTCGTACCCTTTATTGAGTGCGTGCGTAACAGCGTGCTTGCCAATCCCGCCGCCCGCACCGAAAATAATAATCTTCATTTGAGTGTCCTCCTTGACTTTTTTCAGCATTAATAATATACTATGTTTGAAAAGAAACTGCAAGTACGCAGAAAAAACAAACTTGGTTTGAAAAACCAAACCATGAAATGATAATAGGAGGCACATTATGGCTGACGAAAACCAATCAGCGGTATTCAATTTTGTTGACGACGATACCGAAAGCTGTCCTGTTCGGCGAACGCTTGACCTTTTGCAGGGGAAGTGGAATGTTTATGTTATCTATGAGCTGCAAAAGGCAGATTCCATCCGTTTTGGAGAACTCAAGCGCAAAATCGGAAGCATTACAAACAATATGCTGACCAGCACGCTGAGGGAGTTGGAAGATCAGGGGCTTGTTCATCGGGAACAGTTTAATGAGATACCGCCTCATGTAGAATATTCCCTCACAGAAAGCTGGAAAGCCATGTTCCCAATCTTTATGGCAACGGGAGATTGGGGAAACAAATATCTGCAATAAACGCTCTGAACGGGATTAGCGTTTCACACCTCCGTCCTGTATCTGCTGAATCGTATACAGCCCCTTGCTGATGTTCCTCCCTCAAAATAGACAAACAAAAAGAGTGTCTGTGTCTGCTCTCTCTTTACTTTATGTGATAAAAATGGTAGAATAGCAAAAATGAAATGAAGCGATTATCGAAGTTCGGAAAAACAAATGAAATTATTCCGGTGATACATAATAAGAGCCTGAAAAAATTAAGATAGCCATACACCAATTACACCATTTTTTACACCAAATCTTATTTTTAGTTTAATGAAACTGATAGAAATGGTGTAAAAATGCCTTGTATATGCCCATTTACAAGTAGTGAAATTGGTAAGGTGGTTTTAATGTTAATTTGGACGATTTCGTCCCGACAATGAAGCCTTTAGACAAATAAAAGCAGCAAAAACCCAGTGTTTATGCGGGTTTCGTGATTTGGTACAACCTTAAAAATCGACGATTTACATCAAACTTACATCATTTGATGCAGAGATTTGTGCAGAGCCTTAAAAATTGCATAATTTTTAAGATATATGGGCAGTCCCAATCGGAATTGCCCATTTTCAAAAATGAGAGAAAAACAAATCGATATTTACTGAGGTAATAAGATGAACGAATGGGAAAATAGTTCTCCTAATTTGCGAGAACCATACAAGAATTGTACAAAGAAACATTATCATGATTTTAATAATGGAGAGTTTTCTTTTAATTATCCTTTTAATAACAAAAAAGTTAATTGTAAAGATGTTGTAGATTACTGTAAACAGGAAGCTGATAAGATAAAGCCAAGGGTTTGGTTATTGTTTGCACAAAAAGATGAGAACTTTGAATGTTTGCAAGTTGCTCATAGTAAAAATGATGTTAAAACGGAAGTAAGTGAGGCTATAAGTTATATTTTTGACCATAGTGTTTTTAATGGTGATTGTTCGAATAGCCAGTTTTATGAAAATGTATGCCCGAAACCAAATGATAAAACGAAATATCGCTCTTACCTTTATAGAAAAATAGGTGATGAATATAGTGATTTCATAATTTGCTTCCTTAATGTAAATAAGTATTTAGGAATATACAATGATAATTCCAATAAAAATGATGCGGAAAGAATTGTTGATATTTGCAAAAATCAGTATGCAGAAGCTAAGATTGCATATGAAACATTGGCTTTGTTTTGGCGCAAAGTTTCAAGTGGCATAGATGGACAGACAATATCGTATATTGTTGAACACCCTTTTGATGAAAAGAGCAAGTAGAATAGCTTGTCTTTGATAAATCGGAATTGAACCTTTGAGAGAGGAGAAATCTGAGATGCTGCGTCTTTTTTTGTTTTGTTGAAAAAAGTACAGTCCGTTTTATGGTACACCCAATAATGCATAATGGAATCAAGGATAAGGAATACCTTACCTTGATTAATTTTTATTTATATTAAAGCGGAGGTAGCACTATGAAGAATGATAGTTCTGGTACAGGTTTTGCAATTGTGATGGTATTGAGTTTCTTTTTAATCATTGGATTGATTGTCGATGCGATGGAACCTAAATGTATTAAGATTGGTTGTGATAATCCCAGAGCAGATGGCAGCTGTTATTGTTATTTCCATAAGGGAAGTATCTATGATCACACATATAAATACTCAGGTTCGTCATCAAGTGGCAATAAGAAGAGCACTTCTTCCACAGGTAGTACTCAGAGTACGACAACAACTAATCACAATACATCAGAAAGCAAGAAAACTACTACAAGTTCAGGTGGATTGGATTCATATGATGCAGGATATGATGATATCTATATGGATGGCGATTATGATTATGACAGGTATGATTCAGATGATGACTATGCGTCTGGCGTAGATGATGCTATGGAAGACGCTTGGGAAGAATATGGAGAAGATTGGTAAAGGAGGACACATATTATGGGTTTTTTTGATCGAGATGTAAAAAATAGTTTTGATAGAATGTTCGATTGGAACGATGATGGTAAGCTTGATTCTTTTGAGCAGGCTAATCAGTTTGAATTTGAACAGAGAATGCTGGAAGAAGATTCGGTCGATGATGATGAAGATGATGATGAAGATGAAGATGATGATGACGACGACTTAGATCTGGATTTGGCCGGATTGGACCGTTTTGATTTAGAAATGATGGATGAGGATGAAAGACGCGAAGCATTAGAAGATGCCGGGTTGGATCCGGGTGATTATGATTTTGATTAACCCGGAGCAAAGAAAGACTAACTATTAAAAGTCAATAGGTAAAATGCTGACATGCAACCGGTTCTGTTAGTTTTGCAGATAAAATGTGATTAGAAAGTGACCAAAGGAGGTAAATCACATGAATGCAGAATTAACAGAGCGGGGAAGTGGTTCTATGGGAGGACCGGAAAGCGATACGATTGGCGGTATCGGTTTCGGTATCGACCGTATGTGTATGCTCCTTACCGACTCCCCTGCAATCCGCGACGTCCTTCTGTTCCCAACAATGAAGAGCTTGGAGAAGTAAAAATCAAAACATCATTGTTTATAAAAATATAGGCAATGATGTTTTTTTATTTAAAATATATCATTTCCAATATTTGCTACCAAGTTTCCGGAATAAGCTACCACTTAGTCGGGAAATGTTGACATTCTCAAAAATTTTATATAAAATTCAGTTGTAATCACAGAAATATATTTTCAACTTTTCTATGATTATTACTAAACAAAATGTTATTAAAGATTTAAAATAAATATTTATGTTGATAATCATTATTCATATCATCAGTTTAGTGAGCTTATCACAAAGATTTATTCTAAGGTTTTATATGATATAAGAAAAATTAATTCAATGTAAAATTTATTTATACATTACGATAACATTAAAACAAATATAATACAGATTTTATTTTGAAAACAAAATAAAGAGATACCAATAATCTTAATTCTTTGCCGGACAGCATGAGTTAAAAATAATTGAGTACCTCTTATATATAGATTATATAACAATTTATTTTTGTTTGTCAAGTCATGTATAAGAGCTTTATTTTGTTGCATAAATACTTCAGTGTTATAAAAATGAAAGGAAGTTTTTATTATGAAACTAAGAAAAATTGTTACAATGGGAATGGCAACTCTAATGGCAGTATCAGCAATGAGCTTGAGTGCATTTGCGACAGAGGACGAAAATATTAATTTCTACAACAGTGTACAAGTACTAACATTTAACTCAGAAACCGGTAGCTTCGATAGCAGTTATGAATCAGCATCACAAATTGCACCTATGACATTACCTAATTATACATTTACATTTAACCAAACAATAACTACATCGGGAAGTTATCTAAAAAATTTAGATACAGGTGATGACTCATATCTTATCACCGACGATGATACCATAATTTTAAGATTAGATAAGAAACCGGCAAAAACTTTAAGGTTACAAGTCTGCAAAAGAGATGGTTCAATTTTAGGTCCAACCGGTGATATAAAAACATCTCAAACAGTTTTTAAAATGAGTGGACTAAATAAATATTATAACTCAATCGGCACTTGTAAAATACATTTGAAAACTTTATCCGGTTCAGCAACAATATCCGGCACTTTAAGTGAAGATTAATCATATTTACTTATAATATTTCAAGATTAAATTAAGAAATGAGGGCAAAAAAATGAATGCAAAGACTAATTTAGCAACATTACTCATCGCTGCAACAGCAATAACATCAAATTCCGCAGCTCTTGCAAATGATTTGACCGACAATATCATTAATGATTTATACAACTTTAAAATTATAGCTGATAAATCAGATATACGACCAAATGATAATATTACAAGAGCAGAAGCTGTTAAAATGATATGTATTGCGGAAGGAAATGACGTATTTGACAATGACACAACAGATACTCAAATTTTCTACGATGTTCCTACAAGTCATTGGGCTGCAAAATATATAGAAATTGCTGTTGATGACAGCATAATAAGCGGATATGAAGACAATACATTTAAACCCGAACAGTATGTAACATATCAGGAATTGCATAGAATGATAGTTTCTTCTTTAGGATATAATCTTTATGCAGAACAAGCAGGTGGTTACCCGAAAGGTTATATTACTTATTCAAATGCTCTTGAAATAAGCAAAAATATGAGTTTGGACAATTCTGCTTTTGCTACCCGTGGTGACGCAATGCAAATGATTTATAATTCACTTGATGCTCCTATTATGGAAGTAAGAGAGAATGTTGAAATCGACGGAACAGTTGAAACTGTAGTAATGATTTATGATGGGAAATCAAATCCATTCATATCGTTTAGAAAAATTTTGAGTGGTGAAGTGGAATATTAATATATTTGCTACCAAGTTTCCGGAATAAGCTACCACTTAGTCGGAAAATGTTGACATTCTCAAAAATTTTATATAAAATTCAGTTGTAATCACAGAAATATATTTTCAACTTTTCTATGATTATTACTAAACAAAATGTTATTAAAGATTTAAAATAAATATTTATGTTGATAATCATTATTCATATCATCAGTTTAGTGAGCTTATCACAAAGATTTATTCTAAGGTTTTATATGATATAAGAAAAATTAATTCAATGTAAAATTTATTTATACATTACGATAACATTAAAACAAATATAATACAGATTTTATTTTGAAAACAAAATAAAGAGATACCAATAATCTTAATTCTTTGCCGGACAGCATGAGTTAAAAATAATTGAGTACCTCTTATATATAGATTATATAACAATTTATTTTTGTTTGTCAAGTCATGTATAAGAGCTTTATTTTGTTGCATAAATACTTCAGTGTTATAAAAATGAAAGGAAGTTTTTATTATGAAACTAAGAAAAATTGTTACAATGGGAATGGCAACTCTAATGGCAGTATCAGCAATGAGCTTGAGTGCGTTTGCATGTGAAAATCCTGAAGATGCAATAATCTCTGTTTTAGCTCCTGACGGCGAGAACAGACTTTATCTTTCACAAGAAGATATTGACAACGGAATTACTACGGTGACTGGATACCAAGGTATAGAAGTTACAGTAAATCCTGACAACAAAATTGAAATTTTCAATTCTACTGTAACACCACGCATATTATCCTCTACTTATTTTAAGGGAACAAATATTCCTACATCATCAAAAAGTATTGAAGATGGTTCTTATAGTGGTACATTTTCAGTTCCTGCTAAAAGCCAAAGATTTTCTACATATTTAATGTTAAATCGTTCTAATACAAAAGTACTAATGGAAGTAGAACCTAATACCAACTTTAATAAAAAAGTAGAATTTTCTTTATGTTCTAAAGAAGTTTCAACAAGCCCACTTATTACAATAGAACCTAATGCAAATGACCAAGCAATTTCAGTCAGTGGTATTGCTAAGAATAGTCATTTATATGCTTATATAGATAATAATTTGTCATCAGTCGCAGAAGGTACATTATCATTTATAGGATATTAATATCCTATAATATAGTGTAAATTGAATTGTGAAAACAATGACTCATCACAAGTGTATAAACACTTAGGTTTTTTGAAGAAGCTCATAAAAATACTTTACACTACCAGAAAAAAATTGGAGGAAATTAAAATGAAAAAACGGTTTTTAACTATTATATCATTAATTCTTACAATCGGAATGATTCTACCAACAGCGAATGCAGAAGAAACAAGTACATATTCAGACTATGTTGTAGAGGGACAATCGACTTATGCGGATTCATTCGGTCTAATGAAAGGATATGATGACGGAACATTCAAACCTGACAACAATATGACACGTGCAGAATTTACATCAGCATTAATGAGAGCGGCTGTAATTACCAATCCCGATGCACAACTCGCAGAAATCAATTTTTCTGATATAGACAAGTCGTATTGGGCATATGATGATATTGCTAAAGCAGTTTCAATAGGTTTTATAAGTGGTTACGATGACGGAACATTTCGTCCGGCGGACAACGTCACATATGAGCAAGCAATAACAATGATATTCCACGTGCTTGGATATAAGCCTGTTGCGGATTTATATGGTGGATATCCGCACGCATATATGTCATTAGGTTATTACAATAGGTTCTTCAAATCTTCAACAGATAACAGAAACGGCAATATTGAAATGAACGAAACAAAGGAAAAGACAGCGATTACGCGAAGAGATGCCATGGATATGCTTGGAGGTATGTTATTTACACCAATATGCGTTGTAACGGATTACAAAACTGCATTTGACGGCAGTAATGAGCCGATTTATGAAATAGGTGGGAATGGCACTGTTAAACAAACATTATTTACAATAAAAAATTCTAAGTAGCAGCAAGATTGCAAATATTCCCATATAAAATTTTCTTATAGTACGGTATATTAATAATTAATAAAAAGGTTGTGATTATGATGAAAAAAACGTTTCTTATTGCACTGTCAATTTTGACATTAACAAGTTCCCTAAATGCTTTTGCAAGCACTCTTGATGACAATATTATTGAAGATTTAGAAAAATTTCATATTGTTGAAAAGAGCGACGATTTAAGACTTGACGACCACATAACAAGAGCGGAAGTAATAAAAATGGTTTCCGTCGCCACAGGAAATTACGACATAGACCACGTCGGCATAAGCCCAATATTCTCCGATGTATCGCCTACTCATTGGGCTGTAAAATATATACAAACTGCATGGGAAAACTATATTATACAGGGATATGATGACAATACATTTCGTCCCGAAAACAGCATCACATATAACGAATTGCAAAAGATAATTGTATCCGCCCTCGGATACACTCAATACGCAGAAATGCAAGGCGGATATCCGGACGGATATTTGACATATTCAGAAAAATACAACATAATGAACAACATTGACACATCAGATTCAAACGCATATGTAACACGCAAAGATGCAATGCAAATGATATACAATTCATTAGATGCACCTTTATTGGTTTATATGCAAACAAATTATCTCGAAGACGGCTCAATAACCTACGTCTATGAATGGCGTGACGGTGAGCATCGCCAATTTGAATCATTAAGAATGCGCTTAGATGAAGAATTTTCATAATTAACAATCTTATACTGCAAATCAAAAGTCGAATTTACTAATCCTAATTCGACTTTTTTGTTTTTCCAATAATTGCTACCAAGTTTCCGGAATAAGCTACCACTTAGTCGGAAAACGTTGACATTACAAATATTTCTATATAAAATTCGATTATAACATTATGTTATCAAAAATTTAAAAGGAGCATATTAATATGAAAGCTATAAGAAAAATAATTGCGGCATTAATTGCATTATCGGCTTGTATGTCATACACATTCGCTCTTGCCGACAATGTAAATACAAATTATTCCGACTCGGCATATCAGACTGTATCCACAGTTGCTGACAGCGGAAAATGTGGCGACAATTTAAAATGGGTGCTTGACACAAACGGCACAATTACTATTTCAGGCACAGGTGAAATGAGTGAATATGCGTTTCAAACATCGCAACATCAATTCACCGCAGAAGAAAACGAGCAATATATGCAAAAACTTGAAAATCACAAATTCCCTTGGTTTGAAAAGAACAGTCCTGAATTAATAACAAACGTTATAATCGAAGACGGTGTTGAAAGTATAAGCGATATGGCATTCTACGGCACTTCAATCAAATCAATCAGTTTGCCGAACAGTGTAAAAAAGATCGGAAAATCTTCTATTGCAAACTGTGCCGAGCTTGAAAAAATAACCCTTTCGGACAATATCTCAGAAATTCCGACAGGTGCATTCAATTCCGATTACAAACTTACATCAATAGAATTGCCGACAAAATTAACTTCAATCGGTGCATCGGCATTTTTAAACTGCGAGTCATTGGAAAGTATCGACATTCCCGACACTGTAACTGAAATTGGTGACAGAGCATTCGCAAATTCAGGATTACGAATGCTTGTAATTCCAAGCGGTGTGACCGCGGTTAATTACGACCTTTGTAATGAAAACCATAACCTAAACGAAGTTGTATTTTCTCCGAACACAAAGTCTGTTGAAATGACCGCCTTTTCGGGTTGTTCAAACTTAAAAAATATAGATTTGCCTGACGGATTGGAGAAAATAGGCAAAATGGCTTTCCTATCCTCCGTCAACGCACGCATATATATACCTCAAAGTGTGACTGACATTGAAAAAAATGCATTTAACGACAATGCCGTTATATACGGTTATGCAAATTCGGCGGCAGAAGAATTTGCAAAGAATAATGATATTAAATTCGTTGCAGTCAACAGCCACGATGAATATCTTTCATTACTTACATATTCCGACACGGACAATTCCAGCTACAAATCAGCGATTGATGAATTATCACAATTAGGAATTATCAACGGTTTTGAGGACGGCACATTTAAGCCACAGGAAAATGTTACTCGCGCCCAAGCCGCAACCATGTTCGCGACAGCTTTAGGCTATTCGGACACAAAATACCAAAACATCGCAACAGATAAAGCAGTTTTTTCTGATTTCTTAATGAGCCATTGGGCGTACAAATATGCCGATTATATAATGAGAAGTGCCGACATAGTAAGCGGCGAAAGCAACTGCATTTTAAACGGTTTTGAGGACGGCACTTTCAGACCGGACAACAACGTTACAATTATACAGCTTTTGAAAATGGCAATATGTTCGTTGGGCGAAGACGGATATATGGCAGAGGCTGTCGAAAACGGCGGTTATCCGAACGGTTACAATACGGTAGCGGAAAAATACGGTTTCAGCAAAAGTATTGCAGTTGACGACATCAATCAACCTGCCACACGTGAACAAACTGCTCAAATAATTTCAAACACAATAAATATACCGATTAAACGTTTTGGAGCAATCAATTCAATAACGGCAGACCACAAAACAGAGTCCGAAAAATTCTTAGTAACATACGACGGCAGTAAAGAATATTATCCGCTTACAACATTAAAAACTATGTTGCAAACAAACGATTGGGGCAATCAGACGGCTTTTGCAACTAAATCCCCTCTTGAAAATTCGGAAGAATTTTACGCATACGCAACAATCAAAAATATATCACAGTCGAAAATATCTGTTAAACCCGAGGGACTTTTAATCAACACAGACGGCAGTGTATATTCGTCTGAAGATACTTTTGAGGCTGAAAGCAACGGAATAACTCTTGACGAAAACACTACTTACTATTTGTATTTCAAGAAAATCAATAACGTATGGACATTGGATAATTACGCTATTTTTAATCAATTTAATTAATCCCAAACCGAATTTGTCGCTTGCTTTGACAAATTCGGTTTTTTTTATTTCCACTTGAATTTGATAGTAGAGTTATGATATAATAGGACTAATAGCTTTTTTGATAGAGTTATTTACTGATGTCTAAATACACAATAACCATAAGGAGGAATCCACATGGCAGAAAAATATGGCGAAGTACCGCCGAAGTTTACAAAAAAATGGTGGGAATATTTTTGGGATTACTACAAATGGCACGTTATAATTACGGTTGTAGCTGTTCTTATTGCGTCCGTAACCATTGTACAATGTGCGACACGTCCGAAATACGATATGAATGTTGTTTACGCGGGACATATGAATTATTCCGAAGAAGAAATTAACAAGCTTAAAGAAATAATTTCCGAACATATAAGCGACATTGACGGAAACGGCGAAAATTCAGTACTTCTAAGCACACTCGTTTTTGCGGACAATGCAGGCAGCGAAGAATACGACTATGCTATTCAAACAAAGCTTGACTTAACGTTTACGGACGACTGTTCATTTATTTATCTTATGGACAAGGCTAACGTAGACGCTCAAATGCAAAAAGAAGTTGTAGACCAAATTTATGACTGCACTGACAGTTTTATAGACTCGTCTTCCGACAAAGTTGTTAAAGCCGCTGACGGCAAAGGTTATGCGGTAAATCTAAAAGACAGTCGACTTTTAAAAGACAACGGCATTTACTGTGACGACCTATACATTCTTATTCGCCGCAACTACAAAGATGACGAAAAAAATACTCAGGCACACGATGACTCAATCGCCGTTGCTGAGGCACTTGTAAAATAAATCACACGAAGGAGGGTTTTTATTGGCAGTCGTCAAACCCGAAATTAAAACAACAGAATATGAAATGTTTTCTCGATACAGAGAAACAGGCGACATCGCCCTTCGTGACGAAATCGTTTCTTCTTACATATATATAGCCGAAATTCTTTCACGCAAATTTATCAACCGCGGTGTTGAATATGACGATATATTTCAAGTCGCATGTATGGGAATTTTATATGCGGTTGAGCGTTTTGACCCTGACAAAGGCGTTAAATTCGCCACATATGCAACCCCTACGGTGATGGGCGAAATACGCAAGTATTTCAGAGATAAAGGCAACTTTATCCGTATTCCAAGACGTCTTTATGAAATATTCTACAAAGCGGAAAAAATCAAGCGTGTTTCAAGCGAAATTTCGCAAGAGGAAATTGCAAGAATACTCAACATTCCCGAAAAACTGCTTGAGAATGTCTACGAAGTAGGTGATACATCATTTATAAAGTCACTTGAATACGAGGCATATGCAGACGGTGAATTGAATTTCTCAAACCTTATCGGCATTGAGGACAGCAATTTTCTTATGATAGAGGACAAGGATTTTATTAAATATTGTATGAGTCGACTTTCCGCCGATGAACGCAAATTTATTGAATATCGTTACTATGACGAAAAAAGTCAAAAGGAAATTTCAGAAATAATGGGTATTTCTCAAATGCAGGTGTCGCGAATGGAAAAACGCACTTTGAAAAAATTGAGAAATCTTTATTTTAGAGATTAATTTTAGGAGGAAAAATTATGCTTACAGAAAAGAAAAAAGAATTTATTGAATTTATGATGGAATCTGATGTTCTTCGTTTCGGCGATTTCGTAACAAAGAGCGGAAGAAACACACCTTATTTCGTAAACACAGGTAACTTCCGTACAGGCAAGCAAATTGCCACACTCGGCAAGTTCTATGCCGCACTTATAAAGGAAAACTGCGGTGATAATTTTGATTGTATGTTCGGTCCGGCTTACAAGGGTATCCCTCTTGCAACTGCCGCCGCAGGTGCACTTTACAACGAATACAAAATCGACAAGCCTTATTTCTTCAACAGAAAAGAAGAAAAAGACCACGGTGAAGGCGGTTCACTTGTAGGCTACAAGCCACAGGACGGCGACAAAGTTATCATTATTGAGGACGTTATAACAGCCGGTACAGCCGTAAGAGAAACTATGCCGATACTAAAAAATGCCGCAAACGTAGAAGTTAAAGATATGTTCATTTCCGTAAACCGTTGTGAAGTAGGTCAAAATCCTGAAAAGACGACCATTATGGAAGTTATGGAGGATTTCGGAATTAACGTACACGCTATTATTACTGTTCAGGATATTTACGAATATCTGAAACAAGACGGTTCATACGGCGATATTCTTACAAAAATGAAGGAATATATGGACACTTACTGCGTTTTCTAAACGGAGGTGATTAAAATTAAACGATTATTTAAAATTATTGTTCCGACTGTACTGCTTCTTATGCTTGCACTTACCGCACACGCATATAATGTGGTTGATTTGCCGGAAAATATGACTTTTTCTGACGCACTCGGAGTTTTTAACGCCGATGAAATAACGCGTATAACGGTTTCGGATATTGCCGAGGGCAAATATACCGACCTCACAAAAGACGAAATAAACGAATTTTACTCAACAATTCAAGATATGACTGTTTACAGAAAGATAAACCCTACCCCATTTCGCGGTATTTCCGTAAACATCTATACAAATGACGGCGTAAAGAGCTATATGCTTAATTCGGGTTTGCAGATTGGTATGTACGGAAGCAACAATTACGTTTGCTACAAATTAAATAAGGCAAATACAGAAAAATTGCTTTATCTTGACAGTATGTACCGCGATGCGGAAGAAAAGGTGAACGGTGAGGAAATACACCGCGTTACGTCAAACGACTTTTTGAAACTTCCGTCATCACCTTGGGCACAGCCTTTTGCAAGAGAGGCGG
>OGYU01001743.1_pt1 | contig 14946 bp, 16 predicted proteins | sample 1576581 | NCBI WGS metagenome assembly OGYU01 (sample SAMEA3541547, study PRJEB24748) | human gut metagenome | biome: human gut; feature: human-associated habitat; material: faeces | place: China | collected 2012 | reverse complement strand
CCACAAAATAACAGATAAAACAACATTCTACATATGAAATTATATGTTTAGAATAGTAGCAAAGCTAATTAGCTGATATGCACAATAAGATAAAGACATTGACTGATAGTGTATTTAATTTATTTGATATGATTACAGATAACATCAAATTCGAAAAAATGTAACACGATATTTACCTGTGTATTGCAGTTATATTGTAAAAGAATTATTTAAAAACCATTGATATTTTGTAGAAAATAGTATATAATATTTTCTACGAGGTGGTTGTATGAGCAGACCAAATTATTTAAATAAAATTAAAAAAAATATTTTAGATGCAGAATACGGTACAGTTTTTGTTGCTGTAGATTTTGTAAGTATAGCAGATAAGAAAACTGTTAATATGTCATTACTTCGCTTGGAAGAAGAAGGAATTATCCTTAGGATTATTCGTGGTGTATATTACAAAGCCGAGTACAATAATTTTTTGAAAGAGTATGTTGTTCCCAATCCGGATAAGGTTGCACATGCTATTGCTCGTAACTTTGGGTGGACTATTGTACCTTGTGGAGATACTGCATTAAATATTTTAGGATTATCGACACAAGTCCCTGTAGTTTGGTCTTATGTGAGTGATGGAGCTTATAAAGAGTACACATATGACAATACTACTATAAAATTCAAAAGAACAACAAATAAAGAAATCTCAAAACTATCATATAAGACTGCTTTGATTGTTCAAGCGCTTAAAGCTTTTGGAAAGAATAACATTGATAGAAATGTTATAGAAAGACTTAAAAATAATTTGACAAATGAAGAAAAAATTAATGCTCTGATTGAAGCAAAAACAGCAACTTCGTGGATATATGAGTATATAAAACAGGTTTGTAAAGGTGATGAAAAATGATTAATATAGCAAACATCAGTGAAAATGATAGAAAAGCATTGTTTCAAAATACCGCCGCTAAAATGGGGTTGACGGATGCTATTGTTGAAAAAGATTTTTGGGTGTGTTTTATGCTTGACTATCTTTTTCACAAAAGTAAATGGAAAAATAGTATTGCATTTAAAGGTGGTACAAGTCTTTCGAAAGCCTATGGGCTTATAGAAAGATTTTCAGAGGATATAGACTTAATTCTCGATTGGCGTGTGCTTGGTTTTGAAAAGAATGAACCTTGGATAGATAGAAGCAATACAAAGCAAGATAAATTCAATAAAGAAGCAAACCGCAGAACAGAAGAATTTTTGCGAGATATATTTATGCCTGAAATTATTAAGGATTTGGAAAATATCCTTCCATCACCTGTTGAGTGCTACATAGAAGAAACCGATCCGCAAACAGTTGTGTTTGCGTATAGTAGAAGTTTTGAAGATCAGTCAATACTACCGATTATAAGGCTTGAGATAGGTGCACTTGCTGCTTGGACACCCGCAGCGGTTAAGTCAATTACTCCATATGCTGCTATACAATATCCAAAACTTTTTAAACAATCTACTACAAATATTCTAACAGTCCTTCCGGAAAGAACATTTTGGGAAAAGGTGACCATACTACATCGTGAAGCCAACAGACCTGAAGATAAAATATTTCCAACACGATATTCAAGACACTATTACGATTTATATTGTATGGCAAATGCACCTGTTAAGGATGTAGCATTTTTAAATACAGAACTTCTTGAAAAGGTTGTTGCATTTAAAGAAAAATTTTATCGTTGCCCATGGGCAAAATATGAAGATGCTAAAATAGGTACAATGAAATTGTTGCCACCAAAACAAAATCTGCAAGTTTTAAAAAATGATTATGAACATATGCAGAATATGATTTTTGGTGAAAAAATATCCTTTGATATAATTTTAGAGGGGATAGAGAAGTTGGAAAGGGAAATAAATTCTCTCATATAATCTGTTTTTATAAAGAGTAATATACAACAAAAAGAAGAGGTGCGATATGCCATCAGTCATTGAAAATACAACAATAAAAGAAAAATGTCAAATATTCACGCCTAATGATATTGTAGTTAGAATGCTTGATTTAGCAGATTATACAGAAGATATAATTGGTAAAAAAATACTTGAAAATTCATGTGGAGATGGAGAAATATTAACTTTAATAGTCAATAGATATATTCAAGCGTGTATTAATAAAAACTTTACTATAAATAAAATTAGAAAGTGTCTGGAACGAGATATATATGCTTTTGAAATTGATTGTGACCTTGGGAAAAAATGTATTGCTAGACTAAATGAAATATGTGGTTCGTATGGAATATTGAATGTTGAGTGGAATTTAAAATGTATGGATTTTTTGTCAGCGCAAATTGATTATAACTTTGATTATATAATTGGAAATCCACCATATATTGCATATCCGGATTTGCCTAAAGAAACACGAACATTTTTGAAGGAGAATTTTAAAACGTGTAAAAAAGGTAAGTTTGATTATAGCTATGCATTTATTGAAAAATCATATAATTTATTAAAAAGCAACGGAAAGTTAGTTTATATTATTCCAAGCAATATATTTAAAAATGTATTTGCAAGAAATCTTAGAGAGTTATTGAAAAAAGATATTATATCTATTATTGATTTCCCTCAAGATAAAATATTTAAAAATGCATTAGTTTCTCCTGCTATAATTCAAGTTATGAAGGATTCAGATACTATTGATTTTTCTTACACAAAAAATATTGAAAATGAAGAACACGAAAAACAACTTACAAAAGGTATAATGAGAGAAAAATGGTGTTTTGATGAAACGGTTACCCATGATGGAATCAAATTAGGTGATCGCTTTAAAGTATCAAGTAGTATTGCTACTTTATATAATGATGCATTTGTTTTAAAAAATGGTAAAATAAGTGATGGTTTTTATTGTATGGATAATTTTAAGATAGAAGTTGAACTAATAAAAAAAGCCGCCAGCCCGAAAGGAAAAAAGTATGGTAACCGTAAAGAATATATTATATTTCCATATTATTTTGATAGGAATGATACATTGCAGCACTATACTGAGTCAGAAATGTATTCAAAATTTCCAAATGCGATGTGTTATTTAAACAGCCATAAGGAAGTATTATTAAAACGTACTTCTGATGTTTCTGCCAAATGGTTTGAATATGGGCGTTCTCAGGCGATTCAAAATATGCATCATAAGAAAATATTGATTTCTTCTATAATTTCTGATTGCACAAAGGCATACTTACTTGAAGAAGATGAAATACCATATTCAGGACTATATATCATACCAAATGGGGAATATTCGCTAGAAGATTTATTAACAGAAATTAATTCTGAAAAGTTTAAGAAATATATTGATAATGTAGGCGTTTGTGTAAGTGGAACATCAAAGCGGATTACTCCGGGTGATATTGAGAATTTTTATTATTAAAAGGAGGGACTTATATGGAAAAGATGAAATATAAAATATCATCGCGTACTACAATATTACTTGGTCGTGAGGGAGTTTCAAGAGCAGATGGAGCAATAATAGAGCTCATTAAAAATACATATGATGCTGACGCTGATTTTTGTTACATAGCTTTTGATTTAGAGAACGATGTATTGTATATACTGGATAATGGTGTTGGTATGACTCGTGATATAATTGAAAAAGCGTGGATGTTAATTGGTACGGATAATAAAAAGTATAGTTTTGTCAGTGAGGGGCAACGTGTAAAATCCGGTGAGAAAGGTATTGGTAGATTTGCTCTTGATAGACTTGGTAGGAAATGCGTAATGTATACCAAAAATAAAGCGGAATCATTGATATACTGGTATAATGATTGGGATAAATTCGAAGAAACAGGGAAAACTCTTGATGAAATAGAAGCGGATTTTGAATATTTGGAAAAAGATTATGCATCGGTTATTCCAGATTATATTAAAAAAATATAGCTAAATTGTCTTTGGATAAGACAAGAGAGGCTGAGGAAAGAGGCAATCCTGTACCCAAATTTAATTTAGAAACAGGCACGATGTTTAAAATTAGTGGGTTAAGGGATAACTGGGGAGCTAATAATATTAATAAAATTTATAAGGTGTTAGGATTTTTGGTTCCTCCCGGCGAACAAACCCAATACTATATTTTTGCACAGAAAGATCCTAACCAAGAAGTAGAAGAAATAGAATGTGAAGCTATTGATGATTATGATTATAAAGTTAAAGCAGAATTTGATGGTGAGAAAATAGTAGCAACAATTGATAGGAATGAGTTTGATTTAAATGTTATGCCAAAAGAAATTTTTTCTATAGAACCGTTTAAGAAAGAACCATATACACTAAAAGATTTTAATAATCGAGTATTTAAGGTAGAAAAAACATTGGCTGAACTTACAGGAAATACCGATAAGGAATTTTTAAAAAAAGCTAAAGAAGTAGGACCGTTTTCATTTCAATACCTATTTATGCGTTTGGCTGGTGGTGAGGGTAATTATTATTACAAACCTGTTAACTCGAATAGAAAAATATGGATGGAGGAACACGGTGGTATAAAGATATATCGTGATAATTTTGTTGTGCGCCCATATGGAGATTCTAAATCCAAATCATACGACTGGTTAGGGCTAGATGCAAGAAAAGGCGTAAACCCTGTTGCTATTTCTGATAAGTCTCTACAATGGCATGCAAATAACTCACAAATTCAGGGAACAGTTTTGATATCTAGAATAAAAAATGAAGCCATATTAGATAAATCAAGTCGTGAAGGAATAATTGAAAATGATCATTTTGAGGTGTTGAGTAATATTTTAATCTCAATAATATCATTATTTGAAAAGGACAGAGCATATATTGTTTCAAATATAAAAAAGTATAAAGATATAAAGAATAAAAATAATGCAACAAAAGAACAAGCATCAAAAATTGCAGATGAAGTATTAAAAAAGAAAAAACAAAAGAGAAATAATGAAAATAATCAAGAAAAACAAGCTGAACGATTAGCGAAGGCAGTAAAAATATATGAGGAAGAGAGAGAAGAATTAATTTCTGAAATAAAACTTCTTAGAGCACTTGCGACAAATGGTCTTATGACTACCTCTATGGTTCATGATTTGAAAACCATTAATTCTTTACTTGTAAGACGTGTTGACGGTTTTATATTTGCAATTCAACAAAATGATAATGAATTGCTCATGAGACATTTAGAGGACCTAAAAAATAATGATGAGTTTTTAAAATCTTGGATAACAGTTGTTACAACCCAATCAAATAGAGATAGAAGAAAAAGAAGAAAGACAGATATATCAAAGACTATAGAATCTTCAATCAAACTTTTACATCCTATACTTGAACGAAAAAAAATACATTGTGAATTTGTTGCCGATGGAATAGAGGTGAATAAAAGAATTTTTGAAACTGACTTTGATAGTATTATATATAATCTAATTATAAACTCTATTGAGTCTTTTGAACATACAAGATGTATTCAAAGAAAGATATCCATATCAATTGAGTGTGGGGATAAGATTATAATACACTATCTTGATAACGGTAATGGACTATCAGAAGCTTTTGCATCAGACCCATATGAAATATTTAAGTATGGTACAACGAGCAAGTATGATGCAATCGGAAATCAAATAGGTACAGGGTTGGGAATGTTTATTGTAGCATCAAGTATAAACGAGTATAATGGAACTTATACTATTACTAAAATTAAAGACGGATTTGGATTGGATATTACAATCCCATTCTAAAATTAAAATAGGGGTGAATAATATGGTATATAATATTGGCATTGTAGATGACGACGCAACTAAAATAACTCAGTTAATAACATATCTTCGTTTAGGATGGAATGATATAGAAGGAAATTTAATTAAAGAAAAATATAAAGATGTTAAATTAAATCCGATGGAATTGGAATTAAAAGATAACCTAACAGAGATGGTAAAAAAAGTATATGAATCTAAATTGGATGCGTTAATTATAGATTATAAATTATCATCTCAACAAAACATTTCATATACAGGAATAGAATTAGTGGAAGCAATACAAGAAAAATTATTTCAGTTCCCAATTTTTGTTTTGACATCATATCAGGATGATTTGTTTTTAAAAGAATGTTTTGATGTATATCAAGTATTTGAATTTGATAGATATATTAATGACAAGGATGAACGAATAGAATTAAATTCAAAAATTGTTGAACAAATTAAGAAGTATAGAAACTCAATTTTAAGTTGGAAGAAAGAATTGTTTGAGTTGTTGCCTAATGGTGGAAAAAATTGTAAAATCGATGAAAGAATAATAGAATTAGATACAAGAATAGAAAAAAGTATTGATGGTGTTTCCTCATTATCTGAAAAAATGAAAGCTGATTTAGGACAAAATAGAATACAAACGCTCATAGATAAAATTGACAAGCTCATAGATAAGGAGTGAATATTGATATGCTTAAGAAGAAAATTCCTATACGTTCTCATACTGGAGAATTTAGAAAAACAAATTCTAGCAATAAAAAATACTTGGTAGAAGATTTTGATCATAGATGTGCTTATTGTGACGATTTGGATAAGATATCAGGCGGTTATGATTCATATCATGTTGAACATTTTGCACCTAAAGAGAAATTTTCTGAATTAAAATTTATGTATGATAATTTACTATATGCGTGCCCATACTGTAATCGGTGTAAAAATGATGATTGGCCAAGTGATGATCCGAAAGTAAGTGTAGTGGATAATAAAGGATATGTAGATCCGTGTACTAAGGAATACTATAATCATTTGGATAGAAATGAAATGACCGGAAATATTATATTTAAAACTGAATTAGGTGAATATATGTACAATAAAATGAAATTATATTTACGAAGACATGCTATAATATATATGCTTGATAAACTATCTTTAAAACGGGGCGAACTAAAAAAATCAATAGACAAAGATAAGGAACACGACAAAAATACAGAAGAAAAAGAAGCTATTTTACGCTCTATAGATGATGAGTTTTTTAAATATTATTATGAATATAATGATGAACAAAGTACATAGAATAATTTTAATATTGAATATTATATGAAATAAATACTCAACAGAGATATTATGGTTGAGGTGGAGTATTACAATATTAATAAGTATGGTTATTAAAGTCTCTAATTCGGAAATATAAATAAGTGTGTAGGTATATAAGGAGTTCTTAAGGAAAAGGCGTATCATTTGTGTTGGGAAGTAGCTGGAATTTTCATAGGGAAGAAATTCTGTATACAGCCTAAGGATTTGAGAAATTCCCTCTCAAAAATGTGATTTGGAAAAAGTATCAAGGCGAGGGAATAATGTATTACCTTTATCTGCCTACGGTGCAAAATTCCGCCCCTGACAAAGTTATTCAAATTGAAAAATAATGGTCCTATTCTGCTGATTTTTTCTGAAATGGATAATATGTAGCCGTTATAACTTGCAGCAAACAAATTGTGAAACGGTTGCAAGATGGCAGCTTTTCGTATTTATATAAACATTAGAGTTATGATTATGGCGTTCGTCTGTTTGTCCCATCATGGAATTGCTGCAAAGAAAGTTTTTTGATGGAGTCGAATTCATCAGTTATAAAATTAAAGAATGTATATTTTTTCTGAATTCTTGAAATTTTGCGTTGTTTAATAGAATGAAACCATTGACAATGGAGTATAATTATGGCATTATTATACCATGAAGGAGATGGACATTATGCCACAAATTATACCAATTAGAGATTTGAAAAATACAAGTGAAATATCCGAAATGTGCCATAAATTAGACGAGCCTATATTTGTTACTAAAAATGGTTATGTTGATATGGTCATTATGAGTATGGAAGCATATGAGAAAATGTCATATATCAATGACATTTATAAAAAAATCAAACAAGGTGAAGAGGCTATTTCCGAGAACAGAATGATTAATGCCAAACAGTCTGTTGATTCACTTAGGAGCAAGTATGGAATATGAAGTTATTATATTTAGAAGAAACTCATAACGATATAGACAGTATATTATATTTTAATTTATCGGATAGACAAAGAAAACAATATTGTCTATGTTATACGTTTTTTCCTACGGAGGACAAAATTACATTAATTTAATATAGTTAAAAACCGCCTAAAAGCAATATACAGTGGGCGGTTTTATTATTGTAAATCTATAGTAAACTGCCGAATAAAAAACAAACAAGTGGGCAGTTTACTATAAGAAAACAGATAAACTATATGAAAGATGATTTGAGAATGGCTATCTCAGAAGATGATACAAAATTATATTGTATGGATGTTCATACAATAAATGAGTACATTGAAAAGACTTATTCCGATTCAGTGTTCGGGGAGAGTTCAAATAGAAGAAAATCATTAAAATCTTCAAATGATTATTATAGTTGTTTTTAAGGTAAATAATGAGCGTGTTATAGATTAATAAAGTTTGATTAACGATTTCGTTAATTCTAATTATCATCTATAACAATTTGTATTTTGCCATGATATTTATTAATAGTTTCTTTTATAAAAGAAACTATTAATAAAATTAAAAAAATTTTCATTATAACAGAAACAAATAAGAGAGGCGGTAAGCATTGTTAGAATTTTAAGCTGTTTCTGAATAGTTTAGTTCGGCAATACCGGATACGATGTCTTTAACTTGATTTATCAATTCTTGAATACGAACAGATACATCAAAGGAATATGATTTCTCACCGCATTGAGAACATACTTGGGTAGGAACATTGTGAATAACAATAATGCGATTTCCTAAGTCAGCGATATAATTCGTATATTTATTTTCAATAGTTGATTTGCATAATAGACATCTCATTTATAAACCTCTCTTTAAAATAACCTCAAAATATCCATTTATTTTAAATTTCTATCGATAAGTATTTGTTATATAGTATATTTTATGGTATCATAAAGAAAATAAAAAGTCAATAAAGGCAGTTTGAGAGAATTGAACAAAAGTTTGATATTGTGTCAATGGTGTGAAATAGAGCATTCAAACAGTTACAAATATTCCTGAGGATCAAGAAATAGGTGTATGAATGCACTTAGAGATATGACATAGTGCTTTTTCGAGTCCGTAATTTGTATGATCATCTTGGGGGGTATCCGGTGGGGTATCTTGGGGGTATCTTGGGGGGGTAACAATACATTTTTTGATTTTTGAATGACTCATTGGAGAAGACTCATGATAAAACAATAAAAATTATGGCAATCATGCAGACTATTTAAAAATACATTTAAAACTATATCGGTTGAGACGGTGATAAATAAATATGTATCCAACATTTCATGAGGGGGATATTTCAAAATTTACTGCCGCTATGAATGACAGAATTTGACACTGAAACTGCATTAGCAATATAACGTAAAAATATGGGAATTACTTAATTTGAACTGTCACAAATTTCGGGTGTAAATTTATGGTTGATAAAAAATTATGAGCAAAAAAGAATGATGTAAATTCTGTAAAAGTATTGATTGTTATAAATTTATCAAGAGCATTACGTTGCAAAGCGGAAGATTTTATAGAGTATTAAAATAACATATAAAGAAATTATTGGAGTATCGAATCAATGAATTCGATACTTTTTTTGTTGCTTTTAAAAAGTAAGAAAATCCTATTTATAGCAATATAAAGAATAATATCGAATGTAAAACAAAGCATAAAAATGTATGCAGATGTAACTATAAATTCGATACATTTCTACAAAAAACGTTACGTTATATTAAAAAGAGACAAAGGTTGGATGAACATAAAAAACCCCCTATGGACTAAAATATAAAAATTTATTTGGATTTTGACAAACTGATAAATATTAAATTTGGAGGTTTTTAAAATGAAAAATTTAAACGAACTGCCTGAGATATTGGAGATCTCAGATCTAATGGATTACTTAGGAATCAGTCGGTCAGGTGCGTACCGACTTGTGAGAAAAAAAGGATTCCCGGCGTTCAAGTTATTGGGAAGATACACGATACAAAAATCATCATTAATAAAATGGTTAGCAAGGCAAGAACGTGAAGCGGAAAGAAAGTGAATTAGATTATACATTATTTGATAGTATATATTGAAACAAAGGAGGCAAAAAAATGAAAAGACGAGGAAATTCGGAAGGGTGTATAACGAAAGATTCCAGAGGCAAATGGATTGCACGTCTGCAAATTGGTTACAACAGTAACGGCAACCCTAGAATAAAAACATTCAGCGGCAACACCCCTACAGAGGCACGGCGTCGAATGAATAACTTTAAGAAAAATCTTACGAATATGGATGGTCTAACAAAAGCAGATGGTCTTATGAGTGAGGGACTGAGGTATTGGAGTGATAAATACAAAAAGCCGACCTTAAAGCCAAGCAGCTATGATAGGTTGATGCAAACTATCGAATACCAAATCATCCCATACATAGGGAATTACATGATTCAAAAGGTATCAACCGACGATATTCAAGAATCAATCATCAATCGCATGCAAAAGCAAGGCTTATCGCATAGCAGTATCAAGAAGGCGTATGAAGCTCTTAATGGGTTTTTCAGGCAATACGTTGTAGAACAAAAAATTGTTTTCAATCCGATGGTGGGCGTTATACTACCCTCAAAGAGTCAATTCAACACAAAGCAGTTGCAGGTGTTAAGTGGGGACGAAATGAAAAAATTTGTAAGTGTAGCGGCGGAAAAACTGAAAAAAGGTGAATGTAGATACAGATACGGATATGGATTAATATTCGTTTTGTACACCGGATTAAGAGAAGGTGAAGCATTGGCACTGCAATACAAACACTTAGATTTGAAAAATCGGAAAGTCAGAATTGAACAGAATTTGGTCATGGTCACAGATGGATTAGGGAACAAAAAGCGTAGACCTTTAATTCAACGCTCGGTTAAAACAGAAGCAGGTGTAAGGGAAATACCACTATGCGATATTGCGCTTGAGGCGATATCTAATCACATTGCGTTGTATTATACGGGTAACGACGAGGATTATGTATTCAAGACAAGGACAGGTACTCATCTTACACCACATAATATTTCAAAAGCGGTGAATCAGGTATTCAAAAGAGCAAAAATCGACGCAAGTGGAATGCATATTTTGAGACACTCGTTTGCTTCTTATTTATTTGCAAAAGGGTTGGAAGTAAAGTACATAAGCAAAATATTGGGACATTCCAGTATTCAAATCACCTACGACACATATGTTCATACAGACTTTGAACAGTTGAAACAGATTGTTACTGCGATATAAGAACCGACAGGCAAGCCCGTTTAGTGAGGGCTTGCCTATTATATTTTAAGATAAATATTTGGCTCGAATCTTGTAGACATAGTATTTTTTTGAGTTGGCGTTTTTATTGAAAACAAATCGCTTGTCATTTTTTAATAGCATGTTTTTTGATACGAGGTATTTCCTCAATGCGATCGACGAGTTATGTATATCTTTATCAAGGAATTCTTTGACAACCTTGTCGTTGAAAGAATAAACATCTTCTATTTGTCCTGCGGAAATTTTATGCTCATCAAGCCAGACAGTTTCTTGTGGGGAATCATTGATGTGTTCTTTGATAATGGTTTTGAGGTAGTTTAAAAACATGTCCCGGTCGGTATCTAAATGTGAATCGACTTTAGGGATTAATGCGTTATAGTCGTTGTTGCATATTGCATTTAATGCTTTATCAAAAGGTGCAGAATTAGTAATTCTAAATGAAGCATTAAGAATGTTCCCGGCAATTAAAAGGTGATAACAGAACAATTCCCTATAATTTGATGATTTTATAGCACTATCCTCAATCGTGTGATAGTATAATTGATTATCGCATTTGTAAAAATATTTATCTTCACCAAAATTTGGAACAAAATCATTATGAGTGTACCAATGATGTAAATGTTCTAATATATGTCTGTATATAACATTAACGCAAGGTTTAAGTTCTTTAAATTCTTTTTGTGAGATTTTTGCTGCATTTGATAAATTGATATTCAACCAATGAAATTTAGTGACCTCTGCGTTGGGTTTCCTTTCGTATAAGGAAAGAAAGGCGAAATTTACGTCTTCAAAATCCATTCCCTCAAATTTATATCTATTTTGAAAAATGTATTTTATTATTTTTGAACGTGAGGATAATTTACCTGTATCGGAATATACAATGATAGGAACATTTTTTATGTTTAGATAATTTTTTAGCAATGGATATTTCGTATTGTATAATCTGATCTTATAATAGTTTTGCAATTCTCCAATCATCTCATCTTTGGTGTGTAATTTTTTGAGACTTTTTATTTTATAATTTTTATCAGTGTAGTCAATTCTGATTTTCTTTGAAATATTCATATGCAAACTATGTGTATTATCTATGGCTGAATAACCGTAAGAATATACATTTAAAAATAAATTTGCGGCAATATTTAGCTTTTTAGTATCTTTAGCACTAAGCCACAAACTGAAATTTGTAAAACTACAGTTGCGTTCCTTCTTGGGATGGATATGGTAAAATCCTTTACTCGGTTCAAGAAGAATATCTTCTTCATAAATGTTTTTCACGCTAAATATATCTGTTTCAGATAACGGGGTTAAAAATGAATATATTGCATATAGAAAAAGCGGTATATAAAGCGGATTGGTTTTTAAAAATGATATAACCTTTTTATATGCGTTATAATTATCAACGTCATTGGATATTGAACTTTGTGGAAGAAACTCCAATTTGGTTTTGTAGTAATTATCATTATCTTTAGCATATATTTCAGCCAAATTGCTATAATCTTTGAGGGTTAATCCCGGGAATGGATGAAAGCTATTTTTACATAAACCTATTTTTTCTTTGCTTTTATGTTGTCCGTATTCATCTATAACATAATTGAAAAGCTGCATGGCACGGTTATCATCAGTATAATCACGAACATCTTTTTTCTCTATATTCAAATCGAAATCATTAAAGAAAGCTCGAAGCTTTCTATATGCTCTTATTTGGCTTGCTTGAATTGCAGCATTAAAGCTAACAACGCATTGCTCATTACATTTATCATGGTTTTTGTATTCAAAACAAGCGTAATATGTATCCGCATGAGGAAGCTTTGCAACGCTTACTAATTTAATTTTAAACTCTTCAAATGACATATGATTCACCACCTGATTTTGATATTTACATTGTATCAAATGTTAGGCAGAAATACAAGCGGTCCATAAATTTATTCTGCTAATTGGTTAGAAAATTTTATTAATACTTCTTTTTTTATTCTCCATTGTTTGCCGATTTTAAAACCTTCAATAGTTCCATCATGTAGTAACTTCAAAAGTGTATTTTTACTGATGAAAAGATATTCCATCGCTTCAGAAAATGTCAGTAATGCAGGTAGTTGTTCATCGTTATAGTACATGAAAGTCACCTCCCTTATATTTATGTTAACGCCAAATTGACTTTAATTGAGCCTAATAGATACGCTGAAATTCTTTGTGATGGATTGGCGTAATATGGTGCAGGTGGGTCTATATAGAAATCGAAAGAATGAAAAATATAAAATATAATTCTATGCGTTACAAGGAGTTAATACAGAAAAATACCATGCTTGGATATAAATTTTTTTATAAATTCTAAGGTGATGTTTTTTACAAAATATATGAAAGGAGTGTATAGATATGAATATACACACATTTGAAATTACTTGTAAACTATCCGGTTACAGGTATAAGAAAATACATAGAGATTTAATGGCATGTGGTTCTGATTATTACAAGAACAAATGCAAGGCTCTCAGAGATAAGGGTATTATGATTACCCTAATAAAAAGAGAACTAGACGATGGATTTCAATTTATCTTAGTTTATAGAATTAATCCCACAAGAATGAAAAAGGATAATGGTGAAAATTACATTGACCTATACAATAGTAATTACAGCGGCGAAATAATTAATATGGCAAATGAAATAATAAGTGGGTTATCTAGTCATTTACCGTGCATAGAAGAGTGCTCATTATCCAGAGTGGATTTTTGTGTGAATATTAGAATGAAAAAAGAAAAACAGATTAAACAGTGTATTAAGCTATTAAACCAGTCGTTCAATCAAAACGATAAATATACGCAAAAAACTGTGGGCTATAAAAAGGCATATCCAAAAGAAGAAGCAACATTTACAAATTCCAAAAGAGTACAAGTGAGTATTTATAATAAACAACTGCAACTTGAAAAGGAAAACTTACATTATGAGCATAGAATGGACATTCTGAGAGTTGAAGTACGCTGTTATAAAAAATACATAAATGATTTATATACCAAGTTTAAGATTAAATCAATCTCAGATTTTTTTGATGACTTATTTCAAGTAGGAAACTATGTGGTTGAAAAACAGTTAAAAAATTTGAATTTCGATATGAAGTTTTTACGACTGGAAGAAATCAGAAACGAAATTTTAAGACAAAATTATAATAAAAAAACGAAGAATAGAATGATTGAATTTGCAGAAACGGTTGCGAAACATAAGTCATTCAGTTATAAATTAGAAGGTTTCACTAATGATGAAATAAAAAAGTTTGTAAAAAAATTTAGAAAATTGGGTGTTTCATATAGAGCAATACCGGTTAAAAGTTCTATAAAGAGTCCGTTTGATTTCATGGATACTGTTTTCAAATACGCAGATGCAAAATCCGTGGATGACATAATTGAATAGAATAGGATGGGTCATAAAAGACCCATTCCACTACTCTTTCCTGCCGAATAAATACATAAGAGCGGTAATCGGCAGAAGTGATAATAAAAACCATTTACCCATGAAAAACACCTCCTTACCAAAGCATAAGCAATACTTTCTTTATTCCTTTTAGTATCGTTCGTATCATATCGGAAACCTCCTTTCGATTATTCAAGTAGATAATGTATAAATGGAATTTGATAATATACGATAAAAACCGTATTATGAAAGTTATGATTTATATAATATCTCTGTGTAATAAAACACACGGAGGTGAAATTTATATGTTCCAAAACGAACGATTTTGTACTTGCGGAGTA
>OGYU01001739.1_pt1 | contig 14950 bp, 11 predicted proteins | sample 1576581 | NCBI WGS metagenome assembly OGYU01 (sample SAMEA3541547, study PRJEB24748) | human gut metagenome | biome: human gut; feature: human-associated habitat; material: faeces | place: China | collected 2012 | reverse complement strand
GGATTCGAACCCTTGACCTCTCGGATGCGAACCGAACGCTCTCCCAACTGAGCTATAGGCCCATATTTGTTTTTCGGAACGAGAACAGTGTAACTCTTTTAGAAGGATTTGTCAAGGACTTTTCACTCAGGCGGCCTGCGGGGAATGGCCGGGTGGATCTGCCGCGCCGTTTCTTATAAAAACGGCAGATCCTTTCGTAAAAATAACAGTGGCTCTCAGAGAAAAAGCGTGCTACAATAATGCTGAGACTTTCGTACATAAAAAGTCTATCACCCAAAGTCAGGAGGACAACGGTTATGGAATTTACTAAGGTCGTTGCAGAGCGTTATTCCTGCAAGAATTTCAGCACACGCAAGGTAGAAGCCGAGAAGCTGACGGAGATCCTGGAAGCGGGTCGGCTGGCCCCGACCGCCAAGAATTCTCAGGAGCAGCGCATCTATGTGCTGCAGTCGGAAGAAAGCCTGGCAAAGCTCGACAAGGTGACGCCCTGCCGCTATGGCGCGCCTACCTGCCTCGTTGTGGCCTTCGATAAAAACAGCGTCTTTACTTATCCCGGCGGAAAGCGGGACTCCGGCATGGAGGATGCCGCTATCGTGGCGACCCACCTGATGCTGGCCGCCGCCAACGCAGGTGTGGACAGCTGCTGGCTCAACCTCTTCAATCCGGATGAGCTGGCCAAGGAGCTGGGCCTGCCGGAAAATGAAGAGGTCCTGATGATCCTCGACCTCGGCTATGCCGCAGAGGGCGCAGGGCCGCTGGCAAACCACGGCTCGAGAAAGCCCCTGTCCGAGACGGTCGCATACCTGTAATACCAAAAAAACACCCGGAGATGCTTCCGGGTGTTTTTGCGTTATTGTCCGACGATGCGCCAGTGTTCGGGCCTGTTATAATCGGTGGTCACGCCGTCGTCGGTATACATCCGGTAGGGCGCAGGCCGGCCTTCGGGCGCGAAGCGCCAGAAGGTGAGGGCCGTATCGTCCAGCTGGGCGGTGTTGGCGGCGGGCTGTGCCACCGGTACGGTGTGGCCCGGACGGATGAAGAGCAGCACCTCGTCAAGTTCGCAGGGCAGATAGTGCCGCCCGGCGGGCAGAACTTCCTCATCGTAGTCGGAGACGCTGCGCAGACGCAGCATCTTCATCGCCTCAGGCAGATAGACCGTCCGGCCATGGGCGTTCTGGGTGTGGACGGGTGCGACCATCAGGCCCTCGCCAAGAAGCAGCTGGTCGTCCACCTCCCGGGCGTCGGGGTCGGCAGGGTAGTCAAAAGCCAAAGGCCGGAAGTAGGGTGTATCCTCAAGCGCGGCCTTCATGAACTCACTGTAGAGGTAGGGCAGGAGGGCGTACCGCAGATCCAGCATATTGCGGATGGCGGGCAGAACATCGGTAAAGCGGTAAAATTCCTGCTCCCGGCTCTCGGCGTCGGCGTGGTTGCGCATGAGAGGTGTGAACAATCCGAACTCGAGCCAACGGAGCGCCAGATCGGGGGTGGTGTCCTCACTGAAACCGCACAAATCGGCACCGCTGTAGAGGAAGCCGCACATCTGGACGGCAGGCATCATCTGGACGTTGGCCAGCAGCTGGCTCCACGAGGAGTGGTTGTCGCCCAGCCAGATCCCGCCCCAACGGTGGGCGCCGATGATGCTGCTGCGGCAGTAGAGCAGAGTGCGCTGGCCGGGACGCAGGGTCTGGAACGCCTCGCCGGCAGCCCGGGTCATGCAGCCGCCGTAGAGGTTGTGGACGCGGTCGTGGCGCACCCGCCCGGCAGCGGTATCGTGGTAGAAACTGCGGTAGTCCTCGGGGGCATTCATCAGGCCCATCACCGAGCGCACCAGCCCGAAGAAATCGTTCTGGTCGAGGTTATCCTTCCGGCTCAGGGCGGCGGCATTCTCGAAGAAGGCTTTCAGCCGCTCAGGGGAGTAGAAGAGGGCAGGCTCGTTCATGTCGTTCCAGAAACCCTCGATGCCGAGGTCGGTGAGCACCTTGTACTGCCTGCCGAACCACGCCCGGGCATCGGGACGGAGAAAGTCGGTGAAATAGGCCTTGCCGGGCCAGACCGCCGCCACAAAGGGCGTGCCGTCTTCTTTGGTGCAGAAATAGCCCTTCTCGAGGCCCTCGCGGCAGACGGGGTCATTGTCGTCGCAGCGGATGCCTGCGTCGATGATGGGGACGAGCCGGATGCCCTCGGCTTTCAGGTCGGCGGCAAGTTTGCCGAGGTCGGGGAAGCGGGCCTTGTCGATGGTAAAATCAGCGTAGGACTGCATGTAATCAATGTCCATGCAGATCATGTCCAGCGGCAGACCGTTGGCCTTGTACTGCGCGGCCACCTCCCGGATGTCGGCCTCCGTCTTGTAGCCGAAGCGGCTCTGGGCCAGACCGAACGCCCACTTGGGCGGGATATAGCTGGGGCCGATGAGCTGCCGGAATCTCTTTGCGACCTCTGCCGCTGTAGGGGCTGTGATGAGGTAGAGCGCATAGTTCGGCTCTGCCGTGGCGAAGCGGAGGGTGTCGTGACGGGTATAGCCGATGTCGTAGCTCACTTTGCCCGGGAAATCGATGAAGATGCCGATGCATCCGCTGCCGTCGGCAGGGGAGATGAGCAGGAAATTGTGGGCGGCATAGTAGGAAAGCCGGTTTTCGCCGTGCTCACTCTCGTCGGTGTTGTTCGTCTCGTAGTGCCAGCCGCGCTTGTTGAGGCCCCGGGGCATCTCGCCCAAGCCATAGACGATGTCCTTCTCCTGCATGACATACTGCCAGCCATCGCCGTCCGGTGTCAGGTAAGGCACGGGGCCGGTCTCGGCGGGCAGGTCCAGCACGACGCTCTCGGTGGGAAAAGGCTTCCCGATGACAAAACGCTGTATCATAAACAGAGTGCTCCTCTCAGATGATCTTATGTCTATGGTACGCCGTCCGGCCCGGCGGGGCAAGAGAGAAAACCGTCAGAACGATACAACAAAACCAGCATTTTCGCCCGGGAATGCGGCCCGGGGCTTGTTTGGGCAGGGGAAAATGGTATATAATAAGTATATTCTAGGAATAAAAGGGAGAACCATCATGTATCAAAAAGGAATCAAGCGGCTGCTGGACGTGGTACTGTCGGCCTGCGGGCTGCTGGTGCTGTCGCCGCTGCTGCTTTTGCTCTGCCTTGCCATCAAGCTGGACTCGCCGGGGCCGGTGTTCTTCAAGCAGAAGCGGGTGGGCATCCATAAGAGCTATTTCAACATCCTGAAATTCCGCACCATGCGCATCGACACCCCCCACGACATGCCCACCCATCTGCTCCACGACCCGGAGCAGTATATCACCCGGGTGGGCCGTTTCCTGCGCAAGACCAGTCTGGACGAGCTGCCCCAGTTGTGGAATATCCTTGTGGGCGATATGGCAGTCATCGGTCCGCGCCCGGCCCTCTGGAACCAGTACGACCTGCTGGCCGAACGGGACAAGTACGGCGCAAACGACGTCCGCCCCGGCCTGACCGGCTGGGCGCAGATCCATGGCCGCGACGAGCTGGAGATCGCCGAGAAAGCCAAGCTCGACGGCTGGTATGTGGAGCATATGAGCTTCTGGCTGGACGTCAAATGCTTCTTCGGCACCATCAGGGCTGTGGCCGACCACGACGGCGTGGTGGAGGGCGGCACCGGGACGCTGCACGAAGAAGGAAAGTGATTCGTCCTTTCTCTTGATTTATCCCCCGAAAAGCGTATAATAAAACAGTACACAAGACACAGAAGGAGGATTTCCATGGAACGCACCTATATCAATGAGGTACAAAAGGAAATTGGCAGCACGGTCAAGGTGCAGGGCTTTATCGAGAACCTGCGCAACAGCAAATATATGGCCTTCATCGTGCTGAAGGATATTACCGGCAAACTTCAGATCACCGTCGAGAAGGAGGACCACCCCGAGCTGGTGGACACCATCGACAAGCTGACCCCGGACTCTGTCATCACCGTCACCGGCAAGGTGATGGAGAACGACTACGTCAAGATGGGCGGCATCGAGATGATCCCCGAGACCATCGAGATCGAGAGCATCGCCGACGCGCTGCCCATCGTCCGCAAGGAGATCGCCGCCACCAAGAAGAAGAAGGCTGTGGAGCGTTCCAGCATCGACCAGCGCATCGACTACCGCTGGATCGACCTGCGCACCGATGAGAACCAGCTGATGTTCAAGGCACAGAGCTGCTTCGTCAACGCCATGCGTCAGTTCCTGCTCGAGCGCAGCTTCATCGAGATCCACACCCCGAAGCTCATCGCTGCCGCCAGCGAGAGCGGCTCTGAGGTGTTCAAGGTGGACTACTTCGACCGCAACGCCTATCTGGCCCAGAGCCCTCAGTTCTATAAGCAGATGGCCATGGCCGCCGGCTTCGAGCGCATCTTCGAGACCGGCCCCGTCTTCCGCGCGGAGAAGAGCTACACCAACAAGCACTCCACCGAGTTCTCCGGCTTTGACCTTGAGTTCAGCTACATCACCTCTTACAAGGACGTCATGAAGATGGAGGAAGAGCTTCTGACTGCCGGTCTGAAGGCCGTCAAAGAGCAGTACGGCGAGCAGATCAAGGAGCTGTTTGGTCTGGAAGTCGTCGTCCCCACCACGCCGTTCCCTGTGGTCAAGCTGGCCGACCTGTACAAGGGTCTGGAAGAGGAGTTCGGCTACACGGTCGATGAGAGCGAGAAGGGCGACCTGACCACCGAGGCCGAGCGCCTGAGCTACGACTGGGTCAAGAAGCACTACGGCCACGAGTTCCTGTTCATCACCGACTACTCCGCCGAGAAGCGTGCTTTCTACCATATGCGCGACGAGAACGGCGTGCCGCAGGGCTACGACCTCATCTGGCGCGGCGTGGAGATCACCACCGGCGCACAGCGTGAGCATCGCTACGACGTGCTGAAGAAGCAGGCAGAGGAGAAGGGCCTGGCCGAGGATGTCAAGTTCTATCTGGAATTCTTCCAGTACGGCTGCCCCCCGCACGGCGGCTTCGGTCTGGGCATCGACCGCCTGACCATGTTGCTCTGCGGCCAGTCTATCAAGGACGCCGAGTTCCTGTTCCGCGGCCCCAACCGTCTGACTCCGTAACCTCTTTCAGGTTCTCCCTTTGGGAGAGCTGGCGCAAAGCGCCTGAGAGGGCAAGGATGCCGACGGAAAATCGCAGGCGCGGCGATAGTATTGCTCTGACAAAGAGCCTGCTTATCGCTGTGCGGAAACTCTTTTATACCGGGCTTGCCCTCTCCGTCACCTTCGGTGACACCTCTCCCAATGGGAGAGGCTTACAGCAACAACAAAAAAGCCAGCGCACATTTCTCGTGCGCTGGCTTTTCTGCATTTTACAGCTTACTGGATGCCGGTGACCTTGTAGTCCTGTGCCTCGACGGCGTTCTTGAGCACGTCGTCGGCGACCTCGGCGTTCAGGGTGACGATGGCGGTGCCGGCCTCGTGGCTCACGACAGCCTCGTCCACCTCGGGCAGGGCTTCCAGAGCCTTCTTCACGCGGGCTTCGCAGTGGCCGCACATCATGCCTTCCACTTTCAGGGTCTTCTTCATGGTATGATCCTCCGTTTTGACTTCGGGCGCTTCGGCGTCCGATTTTTTGTTATTTTCAGCCGCAGACTGCACCGGGGCAGCAGCGGGAGAAGCGGTTTTGTGGTCGTGCCTGGTGCTGTGCAGATCGAACAGGTTCAGCCGCAGGGCGTTGCTCACGACGCAGAAGCTGGACAGGCTCATGGCAGCAGCACCGAACATAGGATTCAGGGTCAGGCCGAAGGGGATGAACAGACCAGCCGCCAGCGGGATGCCGATGATATTGTAGATGAATGCCCAGAACAGGTTCTCGTGGATGTTCCGCAGGGTGGCGCGGCTGAGGCGGATGGCCGCAGGCACGTCCGAGAGCTTCGAGTTCATCAGCACGACGTCGGCGGCGTCGATGGCCACGTCGGTGCCTGCGCCGATGGCAATGCCGGTGTCGGCACGGGTGAGGGCGGGGGCGTCATTGATGCCGTCGCCCACCATGGTCACCTTGCCGCTGGCCTGCAGCTGGCGGATGACGGCCTCCTTGCCGTCGGGCAGGACGCCCGCGATGACCTCGTCCACGCCCGCCTGCCTGCCGATGGCGTCGGCGGTGCGCTGGTTGTCGCCGGTGAGCATCACGACCCGGATGCCCATGTTCTGCAGCTGACGGATGGCTTCGGGGCTGTCCTCCTTGATGGTGTCGGCCACGGCGATAACGCCCAGCAGACGGCCTGCGCCGCCGAAGAAGAGGGGAGTCTTGCCCTCGGCGGCCAGCTTTTCAGCCTGCTGTGCCAGTGCGGCGGGCAGGGTGAGCTTGGTCTGGATGAAGGCGGCATTGCCGGCATAGATGTCCATGCCGTCCAGCTTGGCCGCCAGACCGTTGCCCGGCAGGGCCGCGAAGTCAGTGACTTCCGGGGGAGTGATGGCCTTTGCCTCGGCGTCGGCCAGAACTGCCTTTGCCAGAGGGTGCTCGCTGCGGCTTTCCAGCGCTGCGGCCAGCGTCAGAAGCTCCGTCTCGGTGACGCCCTCGGCAGGCAGCAGATCGGTGACACGGGGTGCGCCCTCGGTGATGGTGCCGGTCTTGTCCAGCGCCACGATCTGGGTGCGGCCTGCGGCTTCCAGCGAGGCGGCAGTCTTGAAGAGGATGCCGTTTTTTGCGCCGAGGCCATTGCCCACCATAATAGCCACAGGTGTTGCAAGGCCCAGTGCGCAGGGGCAGCTGATGACCAGCACGGAGATGCCGCGGGCCAGCGCATAGCCCAGCTCATGGCCCAGCAGCAGCCAGACGATGGTGGTCACGACGGCGATGGAGATGACCGCCGGGACGAAGAAGCCCGACACGGTGTCGGCGATCTTGGCGATGGGAGCCTTGGTGGCGGCGGCATCGCTGACCATCTTGATGATCTGAGCCAGCGTGGTATCCTCGCCCACGCGGGTGGCCTCGCAGCGGAGGAAGCCCGACTGGTTGGTGGTGGCGGCGCTGACTTTGTCGCCGACGGCCTTGTCCACCGGGATGCTCTCGCCGGTCAGGGCGCTCTCGTTGACTGCACTGGTGCCTTCCAGCACCACGCCGTCCACCGGGATATTCTCGCCGGGGCGGACCACAAAGACGTCGCCCTTCTGCACGTCGGCGATGGCCACGGTCACTTCCGCGCCGTCCCGCACCAGTGTAGCGGTCTTGGGGGCCAGCTTCATCAGGCTCTTGAGGGCGTCGGTGGTCTTGCCCTTGGAGCGGGCTTCCAGCATCTTGCCCACCGTGATGAGGGTCAGGATCATGGCGGCAGACTCGAAGTAGAACTCCATCATATAGTGCATGACGAGCTCGTCGTTGCCGTCCACCTGAGCGCGGGTCATGGCGAAGAGGGCATAAGTGCTCCACACGAAGCTTGCCATGGAGCCGAGGGCCACCAGCGTATCCATGTTGGGTGCGCCGTGGATGAGGCCCTTGAAGCCGTTGATGAAGAACTTCTGGTTGATGACCATGACGATGCCCGCCAGCAGCAGCTGCACAAGGCCCATGGCGATGTGGTTGCCGTCGAACCAGCGGGGCAGGGGCCAGCCCCACATCATGTGGCCCATGGAGAAGTACATCAGCACCAGCAGGAAGCCCAGCGAGGCGATGAGGCGGCGCTTGAGCTTCGGTGTCTCGTGGTCAGCCAATGCGTCGAGGTCGGCGCTGGCGTCCGAAGTCTTACTGGCAGAGGCATTCTTCGGGCTTGCGCCGTAGCCAGCCTCCTGCACCGCCGAGAGGATGGCGGCGGGGGAGGCTGTGCCTTCCACGCCCATGGAGTTTGTCAGAAGGCTCACCGAGCAGCTCGTGACGCCCGGCACCTTCTTCACGGCCTTTTCCACCCGGGCAGAGCAGGCCGCGCAGCTCATGCCCGTGACATTGTATTGTTCCATTGCGGATTCCTTTCCCTCTTATAGGATGCCCGGAACGGGGTCATTTCATGAGCCGGGGCAGCAGCTGCAGCAGTTCGTCCAGCTTCTGCGTCCCGCCGGCTCTCAAATCGTCGGCTACGCAGGTGCGGACGTGCTGGCTCAGCAGCTCTTTGGAAAAGCCGTTCAGTGCAGCGTTCACCGCAGCCACCTGCACCAGAATATCGGCGCAGTAGACGTCCTTGTCCAGCATCGCGTGGATGCCGCGCACCTGGCCCTCGATGCGGCTCAGCCGGTTGGCAAGGGCGCGGTACTCCTCAGGGGTACGGTCCTTGTGGCGGCAGCAGGAGGGAGCAGTGTCCTTTTCGGCAGGCTCAGCGGCGCAGCAGGGCTTTTTTTCAGCATCAGTCATAGCAGATGACTCCTTTCCGGGTGTATCAGTGTGAAAAGGAAACGTACCCTGTGGGGGTAAATCTCCCGACATCTTGATTTTACCACTTGGGGGTATCTGTTTCAAGTGGGTAGGATGCGCTAACTGTGAAAACTTTGTGAAAACGAAAGCGGCGAAATGCAGAAACGGGAGCCTCCCGGTAAAGGAAAGCTCCCGTTTCTGTTTAGGATAGGAAAGAGAATGTCATAAATAGGGGGAGGGGGTCACAGATTGGTGTAACCCATCAGATAGCGGTCCACCTCGGCGGCACATTCCGCAGCGTCCCTCTGAATGCCGGTAAAAAGAAAAGGCGTCCCAGATGGGTCGGCGAAGACTCATCTGGAACGCCCTTGTTCCGGATAACAAGAATATTATACAAAGGTGCTGAAAAAGATTCAAGTGACAGCTGCACCAAATGTGGGTACACCGGCCCTCTTTTTTCTTGTTCAAAACAGACACGCCCGGTGGGAAAAAGTATGGCTTATCAAGGCCGCGCTTTCCGATGGGTCGATGGACAAATCGCTCATGCTGCTGCACGGAAGATGTGGCGCAGCGGCCTTTTTATGAGAAATGACAAATATTCGTCCGAAAGATTGTTGACAAAATCTATTGAAAAAACGGTAGGGGGGGGGGGTAAAATAGAAGAAGCAAAAAACCACGAAACAGGAGGTAAAAATTATGCGGTTACGGAAAACAATGAAGCGCACGGCGGCAGCTGTGCTGGCGCTCAGCATGGCGGTGTCAGCTGCGACGCTACCGGCATCGGCCGGTTTCAACATCGATATGTCTAAGGTGGATGGCGATGTTGAGATCACGCAGGTAGACGATAACGGCAGCGCAAAAGTGACCATCAAGGTTGGCGGCGTTGAGAAGACGAACGATTTCAGCGACGGAAAAGAGGGTAATGATGTCACCATCACCGGCGACAACACCGGCGACAATACCAAGCCCACCGAAAGCCTGAACGCAGAGGAAGAGAACACTTCCGAGGCCGAAAAGTCCGGCGAAAACACCTCCGAGGTTGAAAAGTCCGGCGAAAACGCCTCCGAGGTTGAAAAGTCCGGCGAGACCGAGGAGCAGGCCCAGGAGCCCGGCTCTCTGGAGCTGCTGGCCCCGGAGGACGAGGAGAAGCAGGCCCAGGAGAAGGAGACTCAGGAGAAGCCCGCCGACTCTCAGGAGCCGGAGCAGACCGAAAAGACCTCCGATCAGGTGATCGAGTACGGCCAGTATGACCCCGAGGCCCAGCAGGAGGCCGCAAAGCCTGCCGCCAAGCCTGCTGCGGAGCAGAAGGCTGAGGAGAAAAAGGCCGCTGAGGAGAAGACCTACGAGGACACCAACGCCCCCACCTCCCTTACCGAAAAGGCTCAGGAAGCCGCCCGCAATGTGGTGAAAATCATCAATAAATCTGCCGATGCTCTGAAGGTCATCCTCCGTGACCTGAAGGTGGATGCAGGGGATACAAACAAGAGCGCTGTGACCGTTTCCGGCACCGGCAATGTGACGCTGGAGCTGGACGGTAAGAATGAGCTGACCGGTGGAACGGGGACGGTACAGAATGAATATTACGCTACCCGTGCAAGAGCAGGTCTCAAAAGCGAAATGGGTAAAACGACCATTACGGACGATGGCAACGATGGTACGTTGATCGCCACAGGCGGAACAATCGTGGTAGATGACTCTTATGCGGGCACATCGGGTACTATAGTAGCAGGATTAGGTATTGATGGAGCCGTGATCGCAGGCGGTACAATCGTTGCAAAGGGCGGCGATGTGGTGTTTGAATCCAGTGCAAGCGGAAATGCGCCCTATTTTGCAGCAGGCTCGGGAATTTTGACGACTGAGATCTCCGGAGGCATCGTTGAGGCGACCGGAGGCAGTGCCATCGGGGACGGAACTTTAGGTGGTCTTCTGGAAGCTGGCTACGGAGTCGGCGGCGATGATTTTATTAATGTGAGCGGGGTTAAGACTGCAATCACTGGCGGAACGGTAAAAGCCACCGGCGGAAATGGCAAAAGTTTAGGTGGATTTGGTCTCCGCTTGTCTTCAATGAGCATAAGCGGCGGCACTGTGATAGCACAGGGCGGAACCGGAGAGACCGGCGGTAGCGGTGTGCAAAGTGCAACGATCTCCGGCAGCACTGTCGTGGCTGTTGGTGGTGCGGGAAGCAAAACCGGCGGCGATGGGTTTAATGAATATGGCACAGTGAAGGTTACCGGCGGCAGTGTGACCGCTCAGGGCGGCAAGGGCAAAGAGAAAGATGGTGCTGCCGTTGGGAGTGAGGAGAATGTTACCGGCACTGTAAATAAGGTGGACTCGGGCCATGTGCATCAATACACCGATAGCGACGTTGTGAAAGAGGCCACCTGCACCAGCGAGGGCTACAAGCTGAAGAAGTGTAGCAAGTGTGGCGCAGAAGAAATGGAGCGTATTGGCAAAAAAGACCATACCTGGGTGCAGAGTAAGCACCAGGACGCAACCTGTGTCGCAGGCGGATACACCGAGTATAAGTGCTCCGCCTGCGGCGAAACGAAGCGTGACGAAATATCTGCTACCGGTGAACACCACTTTACCGTAGTTAAAGAGGTGGTCGCCCCCACCTACACCTCCGAGGGCTACACCATCTACAAGTGCGAGACTTGTGATGAGACCGAGAAGCGGGACATTGTGCCCATGCTGGTGCCCGAGAGCAACGGCGGCTCCTCCGCTGTCACCCTGACCGTTACCGGGGCCGGGGCCTACGAGACCTCCATGGCCGATGGCCGGTATGTTGTGGCAGCACCCGCTGAGGCTGCGGTGCTTTCCGGCTGCCTGAGCAACCTGAAGGAGCTGAAGGCTCAGGGCGTGAACACCCTCGTGTTCCGCACCCAGCTCCGTGAGACCGCTCTGAACATCGACAGTATGCTGTCTCTGGGCGTGGATAACACCCTCTTTACCCTCACCCACTCCGGTGAGAGCGCAGAGCTGACGGTGGGCGGCTTTGCACACAACGAGCTGCTCCACTAAATAACCAACCTCCCAAGGCGGAGAGCTTCCGCATCTCCCCGCTTTGTACGAAAAGGCCCCCGGCACTTCCGCATGGTGCCGGGGGCTTTTTGTACCTATCTTATTGTAAGTCGCCGAGGATCCCCGGCCAGAGCGCCTCCTCCTGCCGCATGGCGACGAAGCAGCAGTCGAGGTACATCTTGTTCACGGCGGCGACGATGGTGCCGCGCAGCAGACGTTTTTCGTCGGCGGCATCCGGGTCGAGGTCGCGGATGGTGCGGCTGGCTCCGAAGATGTAGGGCAGGCAGTTCTCCACCTCGTCGCAGAAGTAGTCGTAGGCTTCGGCGGCGGTGCAGTGAGCCCGCTGCATCTGGAACAGGGCGTCGATGTTTTCCAGCGAGAGGACATTTTTAGACAATACGATATAGATGAGAGAAGCCAGCTGTTCGCGGGAATACTTCTTTTTGACGGGGTGGGAGATGACTCCTTTCTTGACGTAGTTGCTCACCATGGAGGGGGTGAGCTCCACCCCGGGGAAGCTCCGGAAGCAGCTGTTGACGAGCTGCACGGTCTGGTCGAGATACAGCCCCACAGAGGGAAGCTCCCGGTAGCGCGGCAGGGAAAACCCGGCGGCGCAGGCCGTGACACGGCGTTTCATTTCCTGATTCATGGTGGTAGTATATCGCATTTTTGAGTCGGGGTCAACCGTTTATGAAAACGATATTAAGAATTTTACAAATCGCTTGACAGGTTTTTGAAAAACTGATATAGTGGACTCGCAGAACGTAAAAAATGCGGCGGACACCCGCCGGAATGGAGATAGATGAGATGAAACGAATCGTTGTGGACTCTTCTGCCAGCCTGTATCAGATGGACGGCATTGATTTTGCCGCTGTGCCTCTGAAGATTGTGACCGACGAGAGGGAATACCTCGACGACGGCACGCTGGACGCTGTGGAGATGGCGACTACCCTGCGCACCTATAAGGGCAAGACCAGCACCTCCTGCCCCAACATCGGCGACTGGCTGGAGGCTTATGAGGGCGCAGATGAAATTTATGCCATCACCATCACCGGCACCCTGTCGGGCAGCTGCAACGCCGCCCAGCTGGCCGCAGAAGAGTATCAGGCAGAGCACCCGGGTGCTCAGGTCTTTGTGCTGGACAGCCTGTCTGCCGGCCCGGAGCTGGTGCTGCTGGCAGAGCATATCCGTGCGCTCATCCAAGAGGGCAGGGAGTTTGACGACGTCTGCGAAGAGATGCTGCGCTACCGTCACCACACCCATCTGCTGTTCTCGCTGGAATCGCTGGCGAATCTGGCCCGGAATGGCCGGGTGAAGCCCGCTGTGGCCGCTGTGGCGCGGATGCTCAACATCCGGGTCATCGGCAAGGCCAGCGATGTGGGCGAACTGGACGTCCTCTGCAAGACCCGCGGCGAGCACGGCGCTCTCGAGCGCATCGTGCTGGAACTCAAAGGCCACGGCTACACGAACGGCAAGGTGGTCATCGCTCACTGCGGCAACCCCGCCGCCGCCGAGCGCCTGATGCACATGGTGAAAGCTGTCTTCGAGGGCGCACAGGTGCGGGTGACCGAGTGCGGCGGCCTGTGCAGCTACTACGCCGAGCTGGGCGGCCTCATGGTGGGCTTCGAGGACGCGGACGCCTGAGCTTGAATTATTCCATCCGCTGCGCTATACTATTCCCATAAAAATGCTGCCGAAAGGCAGCGGGGGAGGCGCAGATGTTCTTTCGGCTGCCGGTCGTCCGGTTCTTCAATCGTGTCATCAACAGGGCCACGGTCACAGTGGCCCTTGTTTTGCTGCAGATCGGCTGGCTGCTCTGGGCCTTCTTCTCCCTCACCGCCGGAAAGGTGTGGGTGAATGCGGGGCTGAACGTCCTCAGCCTCTTCATCACCCTCTACCTCGTGCGGAAGGACCTCCGGGTGGAGGGGATCGGGATAGTCTGGGGTATAATCGGTATTCATATCATCGTTGGCTGCTTCGATGGCCAGTACCACTTCTCTGTCTACATAATAGAAATAAGGTTCCAGTGCCTGTATCTGCTCATCAGTGAGAATATCCCGCAGATCATGAAACATGCTGCTGTTGGCATATTTCTGGAAAGAAGTGAAATCTGTGATCATACAGTCCAGTTCATTGGCTGCCACATACACCATCAGCTTCTGGGAAGAAGTGATAGAAGTCTCATCCATGCTGCCCTCCACGATACGGATGGAAGTATCAAAAGTGATATCACTGGTGTTCAGATCAATGCCCTCTTTTTCTGCAAAATCCGTAACAAAATCCGGCTGTTCCGAGGTCATCTGATCTAAGAGGCTGGCATTCAGCATCACGGCATAAAAAGAGGGATCCTTCCGGTCTGTAAGCTGTTTTACAAAACTGATGATCATAATGATCACCACCAGGGCAATGATCACATGCCACTTGTAATAATACCAGAAATACGCCAGTTTCTGCCTTGGCGTACCGTTTTTCAATGCCTCTCGTTCTTCTTTGAATTCATCCATTACTGCCATGGGGAGATCCGCCTTTCTGCTGCCGAAATATGGCAGAACGCCACATTCCGGGTAAATTTCTTCACAATATACTAATGATAAAGGTTCGCTATCTGAAAGTCAATGAACGAAGTGTGAGGGGAATCTAAAAAAACAATTAAATCGCCGGGAAAATCCGGGCATGCCTTGCAAGTTTTGTGAAGATGATATATCATAATAGAAAACGATTGTCAGGAGAAAACAGAATCCGGACAGTCGTAAACAGAGATTTCCCAAAGAAACGGAAGAACGGCGCGGGCAATTTCAGAACCGGCCCAGAAGAGAAGGCTTTCCTTAAGAGGGAATAGGCTCTGCATAAAATAAACGAAGAGAAAAGGAAACAAAAAATGAGTGATTCTTACGTAGAATGTCTGGTAAAAGCAAAACAGCCCACCTGGGCAAAAATTTTAAAGGTATTATTGATCGCACTGACAGTACTGAGCTGTCTGGTAATGTTCGTGTTTATCATTTTCCTGCCGGTGGCACTGGCAGCGGGGGTGGGAGCTTATTTCCTGAATATGTATACCGATCTGGAATATGAATACCTCTATCTGGACAAGGAACTGTCCGTGGACAAGATCATGGCTAAGAGCAAGAGAAAGCGTGTCGGTACTTACAGCCTTGACCGCATGGAGGTATTTGCACCGGTTTACTCCTATCATCTGGATAACTTCAAAAACCGTCAGGTGAAGGAAAAGGATTATAGTATCGGCGAGGTATTGCAGCCGGACGGACGTTATGCTATGTACTATGAAGGTGGCGAGAAGATCCTCTTAAGCCCTAATGAGGAGCTGGTCAAGGTGCTCAAAAACATGGCACCCCGCAAAGTGTTCAGCGAATAATATTTCGCAACAGTCCGGTGCAGGGAACAGCATCAAAGCAGTTGAATGCCTGGCGAGTCAAAAATATAGGTCTGGTGTACATGATACGCCGGACCTTCTTTATTGCAGAAACAGAAATAAACGCGGTAATATGATTGCTAAATGATAAAAAATATAAGATATCCGGTTGACAGTCCTACGAAACTCTGCTAAACTCATGGAAATGCTATAAGTACAACGAATATGTAATATAATCACAACTTATAACGCAACAAGATATCATTC
>OGYU01001736.1_pt1 | contig 14983 bp, 6 predicted proteins | sample 1576581 | NCBI WGS metagenome assembly OGYU01 (sample SAMEA3541547, study PRJEB24748) | human gut metagenome | biome: human gut; feature: human-associated habitat; material: faeces | place: China | collected 2012 | reverse complement strand
AGCACGACAAATTGCATATCTTTAAAACGAAGAAGATATGTGTCCAACTCGTCTTCTGTCTTTTCAATTTCATTCTTATCTTGCGGCGGAATAGCAACTGTACCGGTATCAGTTTTTACATCTGCCGGTGAGGTTGATTTGCTTGGAGATGAGCTTCCTCCGCCGCCACCGCCGCCACCGCCGCCGGAATTACCTCCCGACGATGGATTAATGCTGTTAAGCTTGTCTAAAAGTTCTTCTCGTATCGGCAAATCATAAAATGCCAAAACAAGTTTTTTAGCGTCGTTTATGTTTGTCGATGATTTACTGTAAACAGCTTTATTTACTGCACTTGATACCTTATTAAGTTCAAGTGTAATTTCAAAGACTTTGAGTTGCTTTATCTGCAATTCACCGTTATACTCAAGATATATTTTATCTTCAAATGAACTCTTTTGTTTTCTGTAATCATATGAGGCTTTTATATCCTGATAGTCACCTGTTGCTGTTACTTCTGCGATTGTACCGCCTTTTTCTGATACAAGTCTTATTTTACTGTCCTTTGTAGCTTTAACTTTTGCAACAAAGCCGTAACTGCTGTCATTTGTTAAAGTCAGAACTTGATATGCTCCTGTACCCGATGAATTTAAAACGTTTTCTTCATTGTCTTTAATAATACTTAAAACCGTATTATCTTTAGGGAACCATCCCTGTACGGTATCTTCTGTTAAATCACCGTTAATGCAAAGATTATCAGCCTTTTTTACAACAAGTTCATATTTGACTTCTGTTGACGCCGCATTCTTTTTTGATACACCTGTAATTGTAACTTTTTTATCTTCTCTGCTCGGTCGAATAACAGTTCCGTCTGTTTTGATTATGTCTTCATTACTGCTACGCCAAGAAATTGTACTTCCAAATGTGCCTTTTGTAATAAGATTAAGATTTTCCGTTACAGGTACTGACGTATCTATTTTAAATTCCGATAAATCTTCTTTTGCCATTCTTAGGTCGGTGTATTGAAGTTTAACGTCTTTTTGCACCGAGATTTCAGTATTTTGAGAATCGGTTGCTTTGATTGAAATAACGCCTAAAACGGCTTTACTGTCTACAGTTAATTCACCTGTCGTTTCATTGATTGAAACGCCTTCCATGCTTTCAATTTCTTTCGGTTCAACGCTCCAGTTTGTTTTTCTTCCGACCATTTCTTTGTTTATTTGGTCATATAGTTTTGCCGAATATGTAAATGTTTCTTTTGCATTATCCGGAATAAATATCGAATCGGGTGCCTCAACAAATTCAATCTTATCTGCAGCACGTTTCGTAATATTTATTGTCTTTTCTTGAGCATTTTGCGGTTTTACCTTAGACGATGCTTTTATAACAAGCTCACCTGCCTGCGTATCTTTATCAACCGTAAAAGTATTTGTTTTCTCATCGAATTTAACACCGTCAGGCATTGATACAACTGCTATTTCCGCATTTCTGTTCATTTTCTGTCCGTCTGTACCGATAACTGTTGCAGTATATGTATACTGTTCATCATCTTCGCCGTCAAGAGGTATTGCCATTTTGTCATTTCCCTCTATTTCTATATGATCTTCATCGACAACAGTTACTGTAAAATCTTTTGTTTTTCCTTTTTCTGTAGTTGCACGATATTTTATTTCGTGTCCGCCTACCGTTTTGCTGTCTATTACTAACTGAGCACTTGAATCGCTTACCGATTCGGATATTACACCATCAGGCAAATCAGATATTAATTCAAACTTTTCGATATTATCATTTGAAATTTCACCTTTATAATCATAATGTACAGGCTCTAATGTTTCCGAATACATACCCGATTCGGGAATTTCAAATCTTGTATCTTCAAGGACTATATCATCTCTTGCCACATCGTAATATACCCACTTATCATCTTCGTTCACAAGCATAAACAACTTCGTCTTTGACGCTACGAGGAACATACCGTCGTTTATTGCACTTATTGAACGAATTTCTTCATTTGACTCTGAACCATTGCCCGATTCCGCAATCACCCACGGTACATCAACGGTAAGTGACGAACTGTCATTCGGAGCGATTAAAATTTTACCCGAAGCAGTACCAAGAACCACGTTATCACTGTTTACTCCGACAGATGTAAATTTTTCAGTGTTATCTGTTCCGTCAGACAATTTCATTGCCGAAAAATTATTATACTTTGTCGTTTCGTCATTCACCAAAATTCTAAGTACGGCAGTTCCGTTTATCATAACCCAACCGTTAAATCCTTCGACATATTCCATATCGTAAGGCTGTGCCGAAATATTTGATGTCAATGTAGTCTTTGTACCCTCTGCGTCGAAATACCATATTTTGTACTGATCGCCTACCGCATATCTCATAGGGTCACTTGGTGTTAAACCTATAGTTTTTGCAACTGCACTTTTGTCAACCAACTTGAATGCTGTTGAGTCACTGCTTATAGGCGGAGTGTCGTCAAGGCTGTTATAAACCTTGACTACTCCTCCTGCCGCAAGAGCCAATGTCTGACCGTTTGTTGCAACCGTTGTATTTGAACCGACCATACTTTCATTTGTCGATTCGCTCCAAGTTGTACCGTCATCTGAAATAAAAATTTTATTATTCGCCGCAAGTACAAACTTTTGTTCTTTCTCCCACCATACAACTACTTGTCTTGTATTAGGATTACCGAAATGTTTTGCCTGTGACAATGTTTTTTTCAAAGTCCAGTCACTGCCGTTATCTGAAACATATATTTGTGCCGGTGTTGTTCCCGAGCTTAAATCTTTTGCAACTGCTACATAAATACCTAATTCGGGACTGTAACAAGTATCTACAAAAGTGTATGTTCCCGATATTGAATCAGCCATAACAGGTGTTACAGAAACTATGCTAAACAGCATTATTAAAGAAATCAGTGCTGATAGTATTTTTTTCAATTATACTCACCCTTTCTATTTTTTTACTCCCACACTTTCGTCTTTTAAAAGACCGATATTTTCAAAATCAATCTTAGGTAAATCAGGATTTTCCTTATAGACGCTACTGTCTTCCTTTATTGTGAAATCTCCTCCGCTATAATTAACAAATCCCGGATCAGACTTTGTAATAATATTACCGGCCGCCTCTACTAATCGGTCATTTGCGAAAAATCCTTGTGAAGCAGGATTGCCGTTTAGTGTACTTAGCGGGAATTTAATATTTACAATTAAATTATTATTAAACTTATTTGCATTTTCATATGCCGCAAAATGATGTTTAAAGAAGTCAGCCACTTCCGGATTGCTTTCCGAATATTTCGGACTGTATATCTGCCACTGTGCATATATTCCTTTTACGCTGTCTGACTGCACATCCCATTTAGCGTCCGGATTATATGTATGAGAACCTTCATATGTACCTGACGTATCTATAAATATATTACCGTTTACAACGTTATCAATTCCTTGTGCACATACACCTCTGATTCCGTTTGCATTTTGATAACCTATATTATAGAATACATTTTCGAGTACCTGTAATCCGTTACCGTTGTTATCGGTACGAATACCTGCAACGTTCATTTGCTTTTCCGTAAATGTCTGCTGTCCCAAATCGTGTATAAAGTTTCTTCTGATAACAACATTTCTTTCCCAAGGATACTGATATACATTCAAATAAATAGCATCCATATCGTGGAACTCTTTAACTGCGTCATATATGTTATTATACTCAATCGTATGATTAGGTCCGTATATAATAACTGCCGAATGCGGCATATCGTGAACCTCATTATGACTTACTGTTGTTCCTACAGAACGATAACCGACAAGTATACCTGCCTGATAAGAACGTTCTATTTGAGCGGCTTTGTAAATATGGTTGTTTTCTACAACATTTCCGCTTGAGATGATATTGTCATAATCACCACCGCTTATGCTGATACCCGTACTGCCAATATCGTGGATTAAACTGTTCTTTACAGTACATTCCGTACCGCTCAGATATACACCGTTTGTTCCCGTATCTGCTATTTCACAATTTTCAACCGTAATATTTTTTGCGTCTTTTATACGGATAACTCCGGCTCTTGACGATTCCATTTTCAGATTCTTAAATGTTACATTGCTTACATTTGTACCCGAAATAAGATTTTCACTTAATTGCGATAACCAAATATCCGAATTTTCGTTAAATCCGTCTTTCGGATATAAGTACAACATTTTTGTATTTCTGTCGATATAATATTCACCAGGTTGGTCAAGTTCTTCAAATATATTTTCGTATCTTATAAAATGCTTTGAATAATAGCTTGTAACCGAACCTTCTTTTAATGTGATTTGTCCCGGCTCTATTTTTTCTATCGGGAAGTAACCGTAGAAATAGTTTGGTCCTAAGACACCTGAAGTATATATTTCATTGATATTTGTTTTCCACTTAGTAGGACGGTCATAATCAATTTTATAAACCGCACCTTCCAAAACTCCTTTTTTACTTCTTGCACCACTTCTTACTATATCGGTTGTACCTACCCAATCACTGTTAGGCCATCTTGCAAGCTGCATTCTGTCACTGTCAATGTATAATTCCGCTTGCGGTATCACATCGGCTGAAATTCCGTAACCACGTCTTGAAAGTTGACCTAAATCTTCAATACCCATTTTTCCGAGGTCTAATTCCAATACTTTATCTGATACCGTTTTATCAAGAAGTTTTGACGCCATATCCGATGAAATCTTCTTAAATTCATTATACGGCAACTTTGTTCCGCCTGTAATTCTTGCAACTTCTCCCGGATACGAAGAATATGTAACAGGATTATTTTCTGTTCCCGAATCATTAGAACCAAGTTCTAACGATTTATCAAGTACATAATCCCCTCCGCGAAGGTAAACTGTTATTCCGCCGTCAGGATAATTTCCGGAAGATATAATTTCACGGACTTTATCTCTCGCTTTTTCAAGTGTTTTTAACGGTGAGTCAATCGTACCGTCATTTTCATCATTTCCCGTATTTGCAACATAAATTATATTTTTCAAAATAGGATTATCAATAATTCCGCCGTTATTATCAGTAAAGTTACCGACTTTAATCATTCGGCTTATTATAACGCACGCCTCTGCTCTTGTGGTATAACGTTCACTTCTGAAACTGTTATCTTCATAACCGTAAAGCAAATGCTTTGAATATGCCGCAAGTACATATTCTTTGTCTTTGTTATAAATATCGTAATAATCCGAAATGCGTGAAATTAACTCATTTCGTTCATTTCCGCTAACTTCATCAGCACCTATAGCTCTAACGCATATCTTGGCAATCTCGCACCTTTTTATAGGACGATTATATTTGTCAAATTCATCTTTATAGATTAACTGTTTTTGCAATGCTTTTTCAATATAAGGTGCTGACCAGTTTTGAGGCTGAGGTGTAACTTCTATATCCATTGCGGCTATAACCATTTTTATAAATTCATCAACATTTACATTGCTGTCAGGTCGGAAAGCAAGATTATCGCCCTCTACAATCTTTTTATCTGTCAATTCATTTATAAATCTTAATGCCCAATGACCGCTTACATCTGTATAATCTGCAAATACAGATGTTGCCCCAAGCTGAATAAATATAATTGTTGCTAACATTATAGCAATCTTTTTCACAGCTAGTCCTCCCATATAAATTACTGTATTCCAAACGAACTCATTTCAAATTTCGGAAGCCCTTCAACAAGTAATGTTGCCGACGATGAAAGTTCCAAATTACCGTTATCATATGATACAAAACCTGGATCTGACGTTGAAACATAATTTCCCGATGCCGCTGTCAGCATTTGCGAACCTCTGAATCCTTCCTCATTTTGTATACCGTTAATGTTACTTAGCGGTATTGCTATGTTTATTATCATATTATTTTTAAATTCATTTGTTTTCGACATATTCGGATGTTCATAAAAATACTTATAAAGTTCCGGAAATTGTTTACCGTAAACAGGCAAATAATTTTCCATTTGCTTTTTCAAATCAGCGACTTTTGCACCGTTAATTGTATTTGCAACCTCAACACCGGAACTGTTTATTACTGTATCGGGATATAAAGTACCGTCATCTGCATTTTCAATTTCTTTGTATTGAAGTGTGTTGAAATATGCCTCATTGCAATCCACGAACAAATTATTGAAAATTCTGTTTCGTGTGCCTTCAGCAGTTATTGCTCCGATGCCGTTATTTCCGTTACCGTTGCCGCCGTCGCCGATATTATAGAACAAATTTTCATATATATTAAGTCCGCATCCCCGATTATCTGTACGAATTGCTCTTACATTAATCTGATGTCTTCCATTCATTGAACTTTTACCTATATCGTGAAAATAATTATTATGAATTTTATTACCTCGTTCCCAAGGATAATTTGAATTGTTGCAATACAGAGCGTCCATATCGCTGAATTCTGTAACAAGATTATCAAATTCATTACCGTAAATATCGTTATTTACACCGTAGAATATCATTCCGGCATGCGGGCCGTTATGTATATGATTGTTTGCTGCGGTTGCACCCACACATCTGTATCCGAAGTCTATGCCTGTCTTGTAACTTCTTTCAAGTCTGGCAAAGTTATAAATATCGTTGTTTGACACAACAATGTTACTCGGTGAAAGCGTCTTATAATTTCCGCAACTTACAAATAAAATTCCGTCTTGTCCTACGTCGTGTATTTTACAATCACTGATTTTTATATCGGTTGAAGCGTCAAAACGTATTCCGTTTTCACCGAAACTGTTTATTTCACAATTAATGAATTGTATATTGCTGTTATTCTTACCCGTTATCGCCGAACCGCGTCCACCTTTGAATATAAGATTTTCAAAAACTATATTCTTACTATTCTCTATTCTGAACATAGAGTTAGGAGCTTTTCCGCTTACATCCAATGTCGGTGTTGACATTGTGATTGTAAGTACGGAATCTTTTGGTGCATCCTCAGGTGGATAAAAATATAACATTCCGCTTTGTCTGTCAATGTAATATTCACCCGGTTCATCAAGTTCTTCCGGTACATTTTCAAACCTGTAATACGGATCTGTATAGTATTTTTCCAAAGCACCTCTGCTTAAATAAACACGTTTTTCCTCCGAATCAAATCTGCTTACAGGGTAATAATCAAATTCATAATTAGGTCCTATTGTTCCCGATAACCAAGCTTGCTCAGGTTTGCTCCATTGTGACGGACGGTCGTAATTCACTTGAAAGCTACATCCATTTGCAATTCCCGACTTTGTTCTTTTTCCGTATTCGTTAGAATCTGTCGGTTTTATCAGCCCTGTATATTCACCGTTCGGCCACCCTGCAAGCTTTTGAACTTCACCGTTAAGGCTTAATTCTGCCTGAGCCTCTTTTTCATCGGAAATAAGGTGTCCTCTTAATGAAATTTCTCCCAAATCCTCAATTTGTGCATCTTTTAGATTATATTGCAAGACACTTCCTGCATTTGGTTTATCAATAATTGCATTTGTAAAATCCGAATCAGCAATGTTCATAGCCGAAAGAGGAATATCAACACCTGCATTTATTGTAACCTTTTCATCTTGATATGCACTTATTTTAAGTAAAGAATCATCTTTTTGAGAATTTATAATCTTTATCGTGTTTGTTACACTGTAAGTACCTTCACGCAACAATATTTCAATTAATTTATCGGAATCTTCTCTCATCTCATTTGCAACGTCTATTGCTTTTTCCAACGTTCTGAGAGGTTCTTCCTCACTTCCGTCCCCACTGTCGTCACCGACAGCGGAAACGAAAATCTTTTGACCGTCCATTAATTGAAAGGGATTGATGCTACTGCTCGAGGTACCATATTATTTAAGTTATCCCAAAGCATAACCTTTCCTGTGGTTGCACCTGCTGTTGTAAACTTATTAGGATATACTGATTGGTTTGCTTTTGTAATTTCGGCATCTTGTTTTACCGTAACGCTTATAAGCTTACCGTCACTGTCATATGCCGCAAAGATTACTGCATATTTACCGCTTGGCGCATTTACTACCGCTTTACCGTTTTCATATCTTATACTGTAACCTGACGGATCAGGTGTCGGTTCTTCGGTTGGTGCCGTAGTCGGTGTTGCTGTCGGTTTTGTCGGATCATCAGTCGGAGCCACTGTTGGCTTAATAGGATTTTCCGTTGGTGCCGCTGTTGGCTTAACCGGATTTTCCGTTGGTGCTGTTGTCGGTGCAACAGTTGGCTTAATTGGGTTGTCTGTCGGTGTCGAATTAACTACCTTACCATTATACCACTTTGTATTACCAAGAGCAACAAATGCATCTTCATCTGTAAATTCGATATTTCTTAACGGCTCTGATATTTTATCTTCTGCCGCAATCGGAATTTCTTCCCACTTTGTTTCAGCTGTTACGGCTACGTTATCTGTTTTATATAACTTGCCGCTTTCGGTTCCTACTACTATATATTTGTCACTTGCCCCTACACCGACAATTTTTTCGCCGTCAGCAACAGTGATTTTTGCAATATTTTTTGAATCGGTTACTGCATACAATTTTTCCGAACCGTCTACCATAAAATATTGATCCGCCTTTTCTGCATATAGTGCGTCATAAGGAGCATTTTCTGTCATTGTACCTGCATTGTTATTCTTTAAAGTCCAAGTATATTTTGGTGATGTTGCTTGGAAACTCAAATCATATGCTTTATACTTGTCACATATGAACATTGCAACATTACCTTCACTGTCTGCCGGTTTTGCAACCGCTACTTTTGCATAATATCCTGACGATTTAGGAATTACATATTTGTTATTTGCAAATTGTTTAGTCTGTAAATCAGCCGTTGCGTTAGCTGAATCTTGTCCACCGAATGCAAGTTGATTACCTGATGTTGTCAGCATTGTATTTGTAGTCCAATGCAATGCCGTATTTTCTGTCCATGTCACACCGTCTGTTGATGTGTATGTACTTGCCGCACCGTGAGCTACAAAAATATTATTTGCTTTCCAATATACTAACTGTTGTTGTGAAATTTTGTTACTTGAAATCTCTGCCTTTGAAGCCAGCGGTTGATTTTCACTTGCCTTCCATGTTTTACCGCCGTCTATTGAATAACAAAGCTGAGCAACTGTTCTGTTCTCATCCTTTGCCATTGCAACAATATTATTTCCGTTAGACGCAATATCTACAAAACTGTAACCTTCCGGTAAAAGTTCATCATTAGGCTCTTCCGTCGGTTCAATCGTTGGTGTTGCTGTCGGCACTGTTGTCGGTGTTACTTCCGGTTTATCCGTTGGATTTACTGTCGGTGTTACCTCCGGTTTGTCTGTTGGATTTACTGTCGGTGTTACCTCCGGTTTGTCTGTCGGATTTACTGTCGGTGTTACTTTTGGTTCATCCGTTGGCTTTGCTGTTGGTGTTGCTGTCGGTTCAATCGTCGGTGTTGCCGTTGGTTCTTCTGTCGGTGCCTCCGTAGGTTCAACTATGCTTTTTACAACTTCACCTGTATATGCTTTTGTTGTACCTAAAGCAACAAAGTTATTTTTATCTATAAATTTAATGTTTTTCAATGGTTCTGCTGTTCCGTCGTCATATGATGTCGGGATTTCGTCCCATGCTGTCTCTGTTGTCAATACAGTGTTATTTGTTTTATACAACTTGCCGTTTCCAGTTCCTACCAATATATAATCTTCATTTGTACCGACTCCGACTACTTTTTCACCATCGGCTACAGTAATTTTTGCGATATTCTTTGAATCTGTTATTGCATATAATTGTTCTGAACCGTCTATAATAAGATATTGACCCGCCTCTTGTGAATATGTTGCATCATAAGGAGCATTTGTTGTTATCGAGCCTTGGTTATTGTTCTGCATTGTCCAAGTGTATTTTGGAGATGTAGTTTGAAAACTTAAATCATATGCTTTATATTGGTTACATATAAACATTGATATATTTCCGTCTTCAGCAGCCGGTTTTGCAACCGCTACTTGTGCATAAAACCCTGATGACTTAGGAATTGCATATTTGTTATTTGCAAATTGCTTTGCTTTTAAATCAGCCGTTGCATTTGCGGAATCTTGTCCACCGAATACAAGTTGATTTCCCGATACATCAATCATTGTATTTGTAGTCCAATGCAAATTCTTATTTTCAACCCACAAAATACCATCTTCTGAAGTATATGTACTTGCCGCACCGTGAGCTACAAAAATATTATTTGCTTTCCAATATACTAATTGTTGTTGTGAATTTTTATTACTCGAAATCGCTGCCGCTGAATTTAGCGGTTGATTTTGACATGGCTGCCATGTAACGCCGTTATCTGTCGAATAGAAAAGTCTGCCTAATGCTCTTGCTGTATTTTTCGTTAATGCTACAAGCGTTGTGCCGTTTGAAGCAATGTCAATAAATTCATATCCGTTCAAATTTGTAACTGTTGCTTCCGTCAAATTACTTTCGGCTTTCACATTTTCTGCCGCAATATTCATTACGTGCATACTGCTGAAAGCCAATGCCACTGACATTATAAGTGAAACTACTTTTTTCTTCATATTAATACTCCCTTCTGATTTAACTTTATACCACCCGTTTAATTAAGTTCCTATTAGCCTTTTACCGCTCCGACTGTAAGACCTTTTGCAAAGTATTTCTGGAAGAATGGGAAAATGATAAGCATAGGACCTGCCGCAACCATACACATTGCAAAACGTATCGTTACTGACGGCAGATTTGATAAATCAAGATCCATTCCCGCTACAGGAGAACTGTCCGCCATATTCTTTACAAATTCAGCCTCACGCAATATTTTCTGCAATAAATATTGAAGTGAATACAAATTGCTTGATTTAATATAGATAAGTGCCGTGTTCCAGTCATTCCATCTTGAAAGAAGAGTCAACAATGATATTGTCGCTATTACCGGCTTTGAAAGCGGCATAACAATCTTAAAGAATGTCTGTAATTCACTCGCACCGTCAATCTTAGCCGATTCCATAAGTGCCTGCGGCAGTCCTTGGAAAAAGCTCCTTATAACTATAACATGAAACGCGTTTACAAGACAAGGTAATATATACACCCAAATTGTATCACCAAGATGTAGGTATCTTGTTATCCAAATATATGTCGGAATAAGTCCGCCCGAAAACAACATTGTAAAGAATATAAAGAATGTTGCTATCTTTTTATATTTGTAATTCGGTCTTGAAAGCGGATATGCAAGCATTGCCATTACCACTACTCCCAAAACTGTTGCAACTATCGAATAAATAATTGTCACCTTATATGAATCCAAAAGTTGCTGTGGATTTCTGAATACATATTTATATGCCTCTGTCGAAAATACTGACGGGATTAATTTATATCCCTCCGAGAGCAATGTCTGTTCATCCGAAAACGATGCTGAAATAATTAATACAAACGGAAGTATGAATACCAATGATCCCAGACAAAACATTATGTTGATAATTATGTTCGGAATTCTTTTGCTTTTTTTCATTTTCTTCACCCTCCTTTAGAATAACGAATTTTCCGGCGAAATCTTTTTAACAACTAAGTTCGTTGCTATTACCATAACCAAACCAACTGCCGATTGGAACAAACCAACCGCTGTAGTAATACCTATATCACTGCCGGTTCTCAATCCTCGATAAACGTATGTATCAATTATATCGGTTGTCGGATAAAGAAGTCCGACATCTCTCGGTATTGTATAGAACAAACCGAAGTCACCTTTTATTATGTGTCCTACGTCCAATATTGTAAGTGTTACCATAAGCGGTACAAGTGACGGAATTGTGATGTATAGAATTTGTTTAAATCTTCCCGCACCGTCAATCTGCGCCGCCTCAAAAAGTTGTTCGTCAATTCCCATAAGTGCCGCATAGTACATAATTGATTTTAATCCGACTGTTTTCCAAACATTGATTATCGGCAAAATGAATACCCAGTATTTCGGTTCCGAATACCATTGAAGTCCTTCACCGCCGAAGAAGCGGATTATCTTGTTTAAGATACCCATGCTCGGTTCAAGCAAAATGTATGTTATGTAACCTACAATTACCCATGAAAGAAAATGTGGCAGTATCATGCTTGTTTGATAGAATTTTAATGCTTTTCTGCTGCGTACTTCATAAAGAAGAATGGCAATCGTCACTGCCGCGATTAAACCAATAACTATAAACAGTATACCGTATCCTACCGTATTTCTTCCTATTCTCCAAGCATCCTGTGATTCAAAGAAGAATTTGAAGTTTTGAAATCCAACCCATTTACTTTTAAAAATTCCTAAGTTATTTCTGTAATCTTTAAATGCAATTATTATACCCAACATCGGTACGTATGCAAATACCAGCAACAGAACTATTCCCGGTATCATTAATGCGGAGAGCTCTGCATTATCACGGAAGTCTTTCCAGCGATTCTTTTTTCTTACTGTATTTGCGTTTTCTTTCGGTTTCGACTTAACCTTAATCATTTCATCACCCTCTGTTTCTTTTTTATTTAATTATATTTTATCTGATGCCTGTTCATATTTCAAGTGCAAAAAGTTTACTTTGTGTTAATATTTTGACCTCTTAATTGTGCAATGTGAATATTATTAAATTTTATTTATATCTTTAATTAGCTATTTATACATACATTTTTATATTTTGTGCTTGAATAATTCAATTCTATATGTTACAATCATCTACGAAGAAATATTAAAGACAGAAAAGAGGATTTTTATGTTCAGTGTAATAATTGTTGACGATGAAATGATGATTCGCACAAGTATATCCACATTCATAAATAACTGTGACGTTGGTTTTGAGGTTGTCGGAACTTTCCGTGACGGCAGTGACGCGATTAAATATCTTGAAGAAAACAATGTTGATTTAGTTATCTCTGATATAAGAATGGTACAGGTTTCGGGTATTGACCTTGCTCAATATATTTACGAAAACAAGCCTTGGACGCAAGTTATTTTACTTAGCGGATATACCGATTTTGAATATGCCAAAACGGCTATTAAATACAACGTCAAAGAATACATAACAAAGCCGACTGATTTTGAAAATCTTAAAAATTCACTTATCAATATGAAGAATTTATTGACAGAGCAAAAAAACAACAATATTAATTCTTTCTTTGATAACATTATGCACCTGTATGCAGAGATTGTTTCGATAAATTTGGCCGATGCCAAAGAAACGCTTTTCACTTTATTAGACAAAAATACGCACAAGAACGAAAGACTCGGTCAATATGCTTTCAATATATTTGAAATAATCATTGATAAGCTCTACGCTAATCTTAATATCAGAATATCAACCGAAAACGATGATTTTAATGACTTTCCCGATATTACAGATAATCAAAAGGTATATGATTTTTCAATAAAAATGCTTGAAAATATTATAAAACAACTTTCTGCAAAAAACAAAAAGACAGACAACATAGTTGTTGACAAACTTATTCAATTTATCAATGATAATTTTTCAAAGAATATCTCATTGCAAGATGCAGCCGAAAGCGTATTTTTTAATCCTGCATATTGCAGCAGATTTTTCAAAGAACAAACAGGTGAAAATTTCAGTAACTACCTGCTTAAAGTCCGTATGGAACACGCAGTTAAATTACTGAAAGAGAACAAGAAAATCAACGACATAAGCAAAGAATGCGGATACCAAAGTCCGGGATATTTCACACGAGTGTTTAAAGATTACTATAATTGTACGCCAAGCGAATATTTACATAACTCATAATTAAATCGAAAGGAATATATTTGTTATGAACAAGATAAAAAACATATGGTTTAATATCAGACATTTTAAATTTAACAGTATATTTCTGCGTACATTTCTGTTTATAACAGCATTGACTGTTATACCGTTTATAGCGCTTAGCATTATGTTTTATTCAAATACTTTGAAAAACATTCGCGAAGAGATTACTTTGGAAAACTCTTATATATTTGATAATTCGGTGAATATTATCGACCGAACATTAATGGAAGTCGATACTTTAAGCAATTCTCTCGCAAGTAATGAAAGTACACAGTTGTATACAATAAACAATGTCAGCACCGATTCATTTAAAACAATCTCACGACTTGCTAAAACCTTGCCTATTATCTATCGATACATTGATTCTATTTACATATATTCAGAGCCGACTGATACTGTAATTATGGATAATAACAGTATTCCGTTGTCCGATTTGAGCGATACTGATTGGATAAACGCTTATCGTGCGGTCACATCACCTAAAGGCACGATAATTCCAAGAAGTAAAAATAACGTATATCCGCAACTTATCACGATTATTAAGCCTATATATGTTGCCGACGAGAAAAAAGGCGCAATTATTATGAACATAAACGCGCAAAGCATTTATAATTCAATGCTTTATCAACAATATAAAGACGGCAGATTGTTTTTTCTTGTAAATGCCGATAATAAAATTATCATTTCAAGTGAATTATCATACTTTAATACTTATCCTGACGATATTGGTTTAAATACACTTACGATAAAATCTAATCCGAAAAACAGTGTATACGAAATTAATGACAAAAATTATGTTGTGCTATCCGGTGACAGTACAATATCGGATTATAAGTATATAAGTGCATATCCTCTTGAACTTTACGAGCATAAGTTATCAACTATGAAATTGCAAATTATCGGTATTTTACTTTTGCTTATGATTATTATTTTCATACTTGCTTATGTTGCGTCTGTCAGAAGTTACAGTCCGCTTAATGAAATTATTTCATTCCTTGATAATTCACAGCCTCCTGCCGACAGTATTGAGGAAGAAGATAAAAACGAACTTATGTATATAATAAACAGCATACAGACGCATATCAACGACAAGACAAAAATGGCTGAAATTTTAGAAGAGCGTATGAAACTTCTTAGAAAATCACAATACGATATGCTCCAAACACAGATTAATCCGCATTTTCTTTACAATACGCTTGAAACAATTACGCATTTCAGACGGCGGCATCGGCGTTCTGCATTGCCTGTA
>OGYU01001734.1_pt1 | contig 14993 bp, 17 predicted proteins | sample 1576581 | NCBI WGS metagenome assembly OGYU01 (sample SAMEA3541547, study PRJEB24748) | human gut metagenome | biome: human gut; feature: human-associated habitat; material: faeces | place: China | collected 2012 | reverse complement strand
ATTGCAATGGCTGAACTTCTGAAAAAAATGTCTGAAATAAATGCCGTAAGCGGAAATGAAAACGATATACGAAATTTGATAATTGCTGAAATTAAAGATAAGGTTGATGATATTACCGTTGATACAATGGGTAATGTTATTGCATATAAAAAAGGCAGTGACAGCGGTAAAAAAATCGCGGTTGCGGTTAATATGGACGAGTCCGGTTTTATCATAAGCGGAGTAACCGAAAAGGGTTATTTGAAAATTAAAGCGGTAGGCAATATTGATCCGCGAAAGATTATTTCAAAAAAGGTTGTAATCGGTGCTGATAAAATCAAGGGTGTTATCGGTATGAAAGCAATACACTTGCAGACAAAGTCCGAACGTGAAAATGTTGTGGCAGCTTCAAAGCTGTTTATTGACATCGGTGCAAAGGACAAAGAGGATGCGGAAAAGTACGTTAAACTCGGCGATTATGTGACTTTTGACACTGAATTTATGCAAATTGGCAGTAACGTCAAAGGCAAAGCACTTGACAGGAGCGGTATTTGTACCTCGCTTATAAATGCGGTTGAGAAAGAATATAAATACGACACATATATGTGCTTTTTGGTACAGCGTGAAGTCGGTGCAAGAGGCGCGAAAATCGTATCGCACAGAATAAATGCCGATGTTATATTGTCGGTTTCATCTGCCGAAACAGCCGATATGTACGGTTGTGAAAGTAATGCGGGTGTAAAACTCGGTGACGGTGCGGTTGTTAATTTTGCTGACAAAACAATAATTGCGGATAAAGAAATAACCGAAAAAATGATTAAAGCCGCTAAAAAGGCGAAAATAAAGGTACAGCCTCAGGTTTTAATGCCACAGACAAGTGACGGCGGTGCAATGCAGAGCGGAGCGGACGGTGCGATATGCCTGAGTTCGTCTGTTCCTTGCAGATATTCTCATTCGCCTGTTTCCGTAATGTCACTTGATGATATTAACAGTATGACGGAGTATATCAGATTATTTTTAAATAAAATCGGAGAAATGATATAATGGATATTTTAAATGTATTGGAAAAAGCAACACAAATAAACGGTGTTTCGGGCTCGGAAAATGAAATCAGAAAGTTTATTTCCGATAATGTAAAAAAGTATTGTGACGAACTTTCGGTTGACGCAATGGGTAATCTTATCGCTCATAAAAAAGGCAGCGGCAAAAAGATTATGTTCGCGGCACATATGGACGAGATTGGTATAATTGTAACCGATATTGACGATAAAGGCTTTGTGCGTTTTTCGTCAGTCGGCGGACTTAATTTGAGAAATCTTGTAAATCTTCGTGTGCGTTTTGCAAACGGCGTTGAGGGCGTAATCGGTGCAGAGGAAGAAAGTTTTAAAGATAAACCGGCTATAAGCAAATTATACGTTGATTTGGGTGCGGCAGATAAGAAAGAGGCTGAAAAAATAGTTTCAATCGGTGATACCGCGTCATTCGTCGGCGGATTTGTGAAGTGTGGCGATAATGTTGTTTCAAAGGCTCTTGACAACAGAGTCGGCTGTGCGATTTTAATGCAGGCTTTGAGTGAAATAAAAGATTGTGAAAACGACTTGTATTTCGTGTTTACAACTCAAGAGGAAGTGGGACTTCGCGGAGCGAAAACGGCAGCTTTTGCAATCAATCCAGATATTGCGGTAGCGGTTGACGTTACCGATACGGGCGATACACCGTCAGCACCGACTATGGCGATTGAACTCGGTAAGGGTACGGCTATAAAGGTTATGGACCGTTCGATTATGTGTGATGCCGATGTTCGCACAATGATGATTGAAACTGCTAAGAAAAACAAAATTCCGTATCAGCTTGAAATTATGACGGACGGCGGTACAGACGCAGGTGCAATTCATCTTACAAGAGCAGGAATTAAGACGGGCGGTATTTCCGTACCGACAAGATATGTACATTCACCGTCTGAAATGGCAAGCGTGAGTGACATAGAAAACAGCGTTAAACTTTTGTATAATATAGCAATAGCTCAGTGGTAATCGGAGGTGTATTATATTGGCAACTTGGGGAGTTCATTTAAGAGTGGCAAGGTGTTTTATTGATAATCTGATAGCTAAAAAATATCATAGAGAGTTTGTTATAGGCAGTGTTGCGCCTGACTGCGGATACGGGGTCAAGGACAGTTTTGGTGAGTTCACACCACCGCCTAAAATAACTCATTGGTCACCGAGCGGTATGAAACGTGATTGCCGATATAACGACTTCCAAAAGGAATATCTAAACGATAAATCAAACGCCGATTATTGGTTTTACCTTGGGTATTATGTGCATTTGCTGACGGATATAATGTGGTCGGTTACGATGTATATGCCGACAAGGGTTAAATATGCGGAGGAATATAAGAAAAACCCCGAATTTTTAAAGGTTATAAAAAAGGACTGGAATGATATTGACGTATGGCATTTAAGAAGTCTTACATATCATCCGACTTTTGATATACTGAAAAATGCGGGTGAAATAAAAGATTATCTGCCGTATTACGAGCATAATCAGCTTACAAAACAGGTTAAGTTTATTGTTGATTATTACGAAAGATACAGTTCAAATACGGACAGAGAATTTGAATATACACAAAAAGAAGATATTCAGAATTTTGTTGAATGTTCATGTGAATTGCTTTATAAAGTTTTAAAAGAAAAAGAACTTATCTGATCAGATAAGTTCTTTTCTGTATTTGGGAATATTTGAACTGTCGTTAAATGCAATGATTGAATTTGTACTTGATGTTATCGGCTCGTCAAGGTCGGTGATTTGACAACCGTCAACGATACCGCCGACTATAACCGTTTCGGGAGAAGTATATCCGCTGTCGTGAAGAAGTGACGAAACAGGCAAGCCTATCGGCACTTTGTAATTATTCGGCGGAAGAATATCATCGCCTGAAACCGTTATAATTTTTTCCGTAACAGGCTTTTGAAGTGTAAGTGCGTCATAGATGTTGCAAAGTGTTTCGGGTGACAGTATGACGGTATTTATTTTGTCAATATCCTTGCCTGTAAGTGTTTTCACAAGAATGTCATCTCTGCTCTGCGGATAACGTGCTTTGAGAGAGTAGAGAGAAATATCTTCGTTATATCTAAGATTTAGTTTGAAATCAGAAAATATCTTTTTTGTATTATTTTCAACGGCTATAATTGCCTTTTTTGTATTAAGAATTTTCATCACAATGTTAAGACTTTTTAAGATTTTTTCGGTGTTTCCGAGTGCGGCAAACTGTGGTGAGGAAACATATGGGTCACTGTCAAATGTAGGTACTATAATATATTCCGGAGTTTTTTCAGTACCTAAAAGTATGTGTGCCGGAATACCGTTTCTGACTTCGCAAATACCTGCCTCACGAATAATCCACAACATTTCACGCGTGGTAAGAAAATTAATATTATCCGTTTTTTGAGTTTGGACTGCGGTGTACTTCATATTATTTTCAACGCATATAAACGTATCACTTACAGATGTAACAATACCCGATACGGAACTGTATAACGGCATTGCGTCATAGCTTTCAAGATCGGCGATTTTTGAACCGATTTCAACCGTATCACCGACTTCGACAAGCGGACTTAACGTAACAGCAGTGTTTTGAACAAGATTAAAAAAGTATACAGGTGCAGGGAGCGGTGAATGTATTTCGGCTGATTTATCAAATCCGTTATGCTTTTTATATTTTTTTGCTCCGCGAAATGAAATTGACATTTTAAATTCCCCTTATCACTTAATTATTAAAGGGATTTTACCATAGAACGAAAAAAAATGCAAATATAAATCAATAAATCAATGCGATAAAAACTATTGAAAAAAAACAATTTATGGTGTATAATATGTATAATAGGGGTAGTGAGGTGAAACGTTTATGAAAAGAATAGCGGTAATACCTAATAACAGTAAGGATATAGGTCTGGTAAACACAAAACGACTTGTTGAATTTTTAAACGGAAAAGCTGAAATTTATATAGATGAGGCATACAGCGTTCTTGGATTGAATGTTAATTACGTTGCCGAAAGCGAGATACTTGACAATGCGGAATATCTTATTGTTCTCGGCGGTGACGGTACTATTTTGCAGAGAGCTGCGGAATGTGCAAAAAGAAAAATTCCCGTATTGGGAATAAATCTCGGTAAAATCGGTTTTATGACCGAGATTGAAATAGACGATATGGAGGATGCTATTTCAAAGTTTTTGCAGGATGATTTCACTATCGAAAAAAGAATGATGATGAAAGCGGAAATAAGAAAAGAAAATAAAATTCAATTCTCGTTTCACGCACTTAATGACGTTGTGGTGTCGAAAGTGGCGGGCGAAAAGCTTATTTATATGGAACTTTCGACTGACGGTGTAGCGGTAAACAGATACACCGCTGACGGACTTATAATCGCAACACCGACAGGCTCTACGGGTTATTCAATATCAGCCGGCGGACCGGTGGTAGACCCTTGTATGAGATTGTATGTTGCGACTCCGATATGTGCGCATATGCTGTCTGTCAGAAGTGCGGTACTTTCGTCAAACAAGGATATAAGAATAAAGCTTGACGGAGAATACGGAAATGCGGACGCGGTTGTTACGGCGGACGGTGACATTCAGGGATATATAAAAAATGCAGACGAAGTAATAATTACCGAATCCGAATATGATTTTGAACTAATAAAAATCGGTGAACAGTCGTTTTACGACACATTAATTAAAAAGTTATCGTAATTAGGGAGGATAAGAGTTGAAGTACAAAAGACAGGGTCAAATTCTCAGAATAATACATGAGAAGAATATCAAGACTCACGAACAACTTATAGGTGAACTCAATAAGTGCGGGTATAATGTTACACAAGCGACTGTATCAAGAGATATTAAGGAACTTGGACTTATAAAAATACCGTTGCCTGACGGCGGAAGTGTTTATTCATCTTCTAAGGATATTCCGGAGGAACTTGACAGACGTATAAATATGATTACCGATACGGTAATAAGTGTTGATTATGCAATGAATAATATCGTTGTGAAAACATATCCGGGAATGGCGTCGGCTGTTGCGGCGTCTGTTGATGCGTCTATGCGTAACGAGTTCTTGGGTTCTATTGCCGGTGATGATACATTGCTCATAATTGCAAGAAATGAAGAAAAGGCAGCGGAAATTGCAGAAAAATTGATTCAATTATTTCAGTAAGGAGTATTACAAAGTATGTTAAACCAGCTTTCTGTCAGAAATGTAGCGGTGATAGATAAACTTGACATAAATTTGCATGACGGTGTAAGTGTGCTTACAGGTGAAACCGGTGCAGGTAAGTCGATTATAATAGATTCGATAAATATGATTTTGGGCGACAGAGCAAATAAAGAGCTTGTAAGATACGGTACGGATAAGGCTGTTGTACAAGCTGTTTTTGACGCACCTAAAAGTGTTATAAATATTCTTGAAGAAAACGATATTGACGTTGAGGACGAAACTGTTATAATTACACGACAAGTTACAAAAGAGGGAAAAAGCGTAGCGAGAATAAACGGAATGGTTGTAACGCTTAACATACTTCGTGAAATATCGGACAGACTTATTAATATTCACGGTCAGCACGATAATCAGGCACTTTTGACGCCGATAAGACATATTACGTTTTTGGACGCGTATGCCGATAATGAGGAATATATAAACAGGTATAAGGACATATTATCAAAAAAACGTGAAATAGAAAAGAAGATTTCTTCACTTGAAATGGACGAGCAGGAAAAAATGCAGAGAATTGACTTGCTTGAATATCAAGTTAAGGAAATAAAAAAAGCGTCGCTTGAAAAAGGCGAGGAGGACGATTTAAGAGAACAACGTGATATATACACTAATGCGGAGCAGATAACAAAGTCCGTAAATGAGGCGTATATGAACTTGTATGAGGGTGATGAAATACAATCCGCATATGACGGTATAAGCATTGCCGTGAATGAGATTTCTCAGATAAGCGACTTAAATCCTCAACTTAAATCGATTTATGATACTTTAAATGAAATTATGTATTCGCTTGAAGATACGGCACACGAAATAAAAGAGTTCGGCGAAACGGTTGAATTTGATGAGCAGACTTTAAACGAGATTGAAGAACGACTTGATTTGATTTCAAGATTGAAACGCAAATACGGAAACAGTATTGAAGAAATACTTGAATATTTAAAAAAAGCCGAAAGCGAACTTAATGATATAAAGCTAAGTGATGAGAGAACAAACGAACTAAAAGAAGAACTTAAAAATATAACAAAAGAGCTTAAAGAAAAGGGAAATGTGCTTACGCAAAGACGTGAAAATGCCGCAAAAGTTCTTGAAGAAAATATCGAAAAGTCGTTGCACGAGCTTAATATGGAAAAATCCAAATTTAAGGTTAATATAGAGAATGACGGTACATTTTACGATAACGGTATGGATAAGGTTGAGTTTTTAATCAGCACAAATCCGGGTGAGCCGTTAAAACCGCTTGTGAAAATTGCGTCGGGCGGTGAATTGTCAAGAGTAATGCTTGCGATAAAGTCGATTTTGGCTGATTCGGACGGCGTTGATACAATGATATTCGATGAAATTGATACCGGTGTTTCCGGTAAGGCGGCAATGAGTATTGCGAAAAAACTTGCGGTTATTGCAAAAAACAAGCAGGTTATTTGTATTACACACCTTCCGCAGCTTACGGCAATGGCGGATAATCATTATTTGATACAGAAGAATACAGACGGCGAGCTTGCGTCTACAACTTTAAAAGAGCTTGACGAAGAAGGTAGAGAACTTGAACTCGCGAGAATAATCGACGGCGGCGAGGTTACGGAACTTGCTTTAAGTCACGCAAAGCAAATGCTTGAAAATGCTAAAAATAATTAAAAATGTGCAGTAGGGAGGCGACATAATGGAATCACAGACAATGAAACACTCACATTCGATACTTGCACAGCTTGTATTGCCAATGCAGGCTAATCCGGCGGGGAATGTGCATGGTGGTGAAATTATGAAAATGATGGACAGTGCGGCAGGGGTTGCGGCACAGAAACACGCCCACACAAATGTTGTCACCGCACGAGTTGACGAGCTTAATTTTAAAAAGCCGGTGCTTGTGGGCGAGCTTGTAACATGTAAGGCACAGGTCATATATGCGGGATGTTCATCAATGGAGGTCTTTGTGACGGTCGAGTCGGAGGACCTTATTACAGGCAATAAACAGATTGCACTGACCGCATTTTTTACGATGGTTTCGCTTGATGAAAACGGTAAGCCGTCACCTGTACCGAAGCTTGTTTACGATGAAAATAATGCGTATGAGAGTAAATTATATAAAGTCGGCGAAAAAAAGCACATTTTGCATAATGAGAGAAAATCTTAATATATGATTTTGTTTGCAATTTGTTTTAGGATATGTTATAATATCAAAGCAGTTTGATGAAAGGAGAATTTCTATGGCGGATAAAAAAGAAAATACAAAAACTCTTGCACAGAATAAAAAAGCACGTCACGAGTATTTTATTTTGGAAACAATAGAGGCCGGCATAGAATTAGCCGGAACAGAAGTTAAATCTGCAAGATTGGGTAAGGTTAATCTTACCGACGCGTATGCGTCAATCAAAAACGGGGAAGTATTTATAAAGCAGATGAATATGAGCCCTTTTGAACAGGGAAATATATTTAATCGTGACCCTCTTAGGGACAGAAAACTTCTTCTTCATAAGAAAGAAATATTGAAACTTACAAACCAAATACAGCAGGACGGTTATGCTTTAATTCCTCTTGCAGTGTATTTGAAAGGTTCTTTGGTTAAAGTATCTTTGGCAGTTGCAAAGGGTAAAAAACTTTATGATAAGCGTGAAGATATTGCAAAGAAAGACGCAAAACGTAATATTGAGCGGTCGATAAAAAATTATAACCGTTATTAATATGGGGGTGCAATGGTTTCGACGGGGATGTTGAATCCCGAGTAGCGAGTAGTGTTGAGTGCCACTTAAAACGGCTCAAACTTTTAAATATAAACGCTAACGATACAGAATTAGCTTACGCTGCCTAATTGCGGCGTTGTCTCCCCTGTGAGTACCACGGCATAGGGCAAGGCATCATTTTAGTGGTGAACGTGAGTAAAGGGATGTCCTGACCTTTTCCATGATTTAAGGACTACCGATGATATAACTTTGGTTGTGGAGTAGTATCAAAGGGAATATTGACCATAACCTGCACTCGGAGAAACTTGGGTGGATATGTTTTCGGACAGGAGTTCGATTCTCCTCACCTCCACCAATTTGAAAACAAACCGCTAAGTTTGGCGGTTTGTTTTTGTTTTAAATAGGTTGTACACGTTTTTCTTACGGAATATATTTCAGTTAAATAATAAAGGATACAATATCTATACGAAACGGCACAACAAAGGCGCCATTAGGTAGTATAAATATTGTATCCTTAACAGATAGTATAGTCTATAATGAAATAATTGTCAAGAATTTTTGAGGCAGAATGTAGATAATAAAATTATTTTGTGATATTAATTTCAATAAAAAAGCCGTTGTCTTACTCCAGAAGGCAAGGCTCCGATTGCCAAGAGTCCTGTTTCGCAACAACGGCTTTATACATAGTATACGTGAAAAATTTACAGATGTCAATCCTAAAATTGAAAATTAATCTTGAAATATGATATTTATTAATTTAAGAATGAGAGGATAAAATATGAAAAATCAAGAAAAAGACTTAAAGAATGAGAACACGGGCAGTACAAGAAGAAAGTTGACAAAAGAAGAATTGACAGCTTTATGTCGAAGAATGGAGAAACACGTGCAGAAATTCGGAGAGTATATGAGAATGGTAGAAGAAGAACGTGAAAGAGCAGAACAAGAGAAAAATCAAAAATAAAAAAAACCGCCTACTCTGCCAAGTAGACGGTTAAAGTTTATAATAAACCGTTATGCAGAAATAACCATTGGTTATTTCTCTTGTTTATATTCTAGCAAATAAAGTCTGGATTGTCAATGAATTTTTGTTATAATTTATTTATATAAAAATGTGATTGGATTGTTGGAAAAAACGTAATTACGAAAGCAGGTGAGCAAAGTGAATAATATGATACCGGGCCCTGATTGTGAAAGTTTTTGCGGACTATATGCAGGAGGTCCCTCAGAAATATTGCCACCATCTGAATATGACTTAGGAAAATTAGCAAAATATTTAAAAGCAAGGAAAATAAAATATACACAATTAACATCAGAAGAATTAGAAAAATTTAAAATTAATATAAATTGAATAAAGAGGAAACAACGAGAAAAATAAATTTAAGAGGGCGGAAAAATGGAAAAATTAGATTTGCGTTTGGCGTCTAATCCTGATTGGTGGGAACGGAATGAAAACTATGCAAAAGTTTTAAAACCAAATGCACCCAAAGAGGCACAAGATAGTTACCAACATTTTTTAGAACAATGCAAGTACTATGATAAAATATACGGAAAGGGTAAGTGGGGATAACAGTAAAACAAGCCATAGCGTATTTTCAATAGGGGTATTGATAAATGAAAACTTATACTGTAAAGATAGAATCAGGAGTTCAGATAAGAATTGAATCTGTAGATGAAAATATGAAAATTTATGACGGATTGATTTCATATTTAGATAACAGTAAAGATGTGAAGTGCATAAAAAAGACGATGACATTTGAAACACCTATATCAGATTATGAATATAAGGATATTCCGTTTTCTGTTTTGTTCGACGAGCTGTGTGATGAAACATTTGTATTTGTTGAAAAATTGTATGATTACCGTTTAATAGAACAGTTGTTGCATAAGTTTGATATAATTAATTAAAAGCACGTTTTAAACGTGCTTTTTTCTTATCCAAGAAAAAACATAAGCAAATTATTTTGAATGTTTTGTCTGTCATTGTATAGACAAAAAGTGAATTATGTTATATAATAATATAAATAAATATGGCGTAATATAATACAGTACAGCCAAGACGGAGGGAAGGTTATGGCGAATTACGAAGAAAAAACAGTGCTTATGGATGAGGCTACCTCAAAAAGAGCGGTCAGCCGAATTGCATATGAAATTGTTGAGAGAAATCGAGGAACTGAAAATCTTGTCATAATAGGTATTCAAACGAAAGGTGTATCACTTGCAAAGCTTATAATCAAGAAAATCGAAGAAATCGAGGGTATTAAGCTTGAACTCGGAAGTCTTGATATAACGTTTTACAGAGATGATTTGACAAGACTCAGCAAGCACCCGGTAGTTGCGGGAAACGACATTGCATTTTCAATAGAGGATAAGAAAATAATCTTAGTTGACGATGTATTGTATTCAGGCAGAACCATAAGAGCGGCGATGGAAGAACTTTTTGACATGGGACGTCCGGAAAAAATCGAACTTGCGGTACTTGTAGACAGAGGAAACCGAGAACTTCCTATCCGTGCTGACTACATTGGAAAAGACGTTCCGACTTCGCATGATGAATATATTGATGTTGTAATAAACGATGATAAATTAGAAAAAGTATCAATATGCGGTAAGGGGGATAATTAATAATGAAGAAAGATTTACTCGGACTTAAAGACATAAGTGCGAAAGAAATAGAAAACATACTTGAAACAGCCGGAACGATGAAACTTATATTAGGTCAGCCTAATAAAAAGACTCCTCATCTTCAAGGCAAAACTGTTGTAAATCTGTTTTATGAAAACAGTACAAGAACAAGATTATCTTTTGAGCTTGCGGCTAAATATATGAGTGCCAACGCGGCTAATATTACTGCAAGCGGTTCATCGGTACAGAAAGGCGAAACGCTTATAGACACTGCCGAAACAATCAATGCAATGGGTACCGATATTCTTGTAATGCGACATAATATGAGCGGTGCACCTCACCTTATCGCTCCGCTTGTAAGTGCGTCGGTAATCAATGCCGGTGACGGTATGGACGAACACCCTACGCAAGCACTTTTGGATATGCTTACAATCAAGGAGAAAAAAGGCGGATTTAAAGGTCTTAAAGTTGCGATTATAGGTGATATTTACCACAGCAGAGTTGTGAGAAGTAATATTTACGGACTTACAAAGCTTGGTGCAGATGTAAGCGTAGGCGGTCCTACAACGCTTATGCCTCCGGGAATGGAAAGACTTGGAGTAAAAGTATTTAACAATGTTGAGGACGCAATAAAAGACGCAGATGTTGTTATGGGACTTAGAATACAGCTTGAAAGACAGAAAAAAGGCTTGTTCCCAAGTATAAGAGAATATTACAGATTCTTCGGAGTTGACAACGAGAGATTAAAACTTGCCAAACCGGGCGCACTTGTAATGCACCCGGGACCGGTAAATCGCGGTGTGGAATTTTCATCAAGCGTCATTGACGGCGAACAAAGCGTTATAAACGAACAGGTTACAAACGGTGTTGCAGTCAGAATGGCGGTTATGTATATATTGTCAAGAGGCGGATTTGAAGACTAACGAAAGGGAAAGAATATGAAGATATTAATTAAAGGCGGTAGGGTAGTTGACCCTAAAAATGATTTTGATAAAGTAGCGGACGTACTTGTGGATAACGGTGTTATATCCGAAATAGGCGAAAACATTAATGCCGACGGTGACGTTACCGTTATAGATGCAGAAGGTAAAATTGTGTCACCGGGACTTGTTGATATGCACAGCCATTTGAGAGATCCGGGACAGGAATATAAAGAAGATATTGAATCGGGTACAAGAAGTGCCGCAATGGGCGGTATCACATCAATCGCTTGTATGCCGAATACAAAGCCTGTAACAGACAGTGAGCCGATTGTTACTTATATAAAGACAAAGGCTAAGGAAGTCGGTCATGTAAACGTATATCCGATAGGCTCAATTTCAAAAGGTCTTGAGGGTAAGGAGCTTGCTGAAATCGGCGAGCTTAAAAATGCCGGTGCGGTTGCAATATCAGATGACGGCAGACCTGTTGTGGAATCGGGGCTTATGCGAAGAGCGTTGGAATATGCAAAAATGTTTGATATAGCCGTTATATCTCACTGCGAGGACTTGGGACTTGCCGATGGCGGTCAGATGAACGAGGGCTTTATGGCAACATATCTTGGTTTAAAGGGTATAACAAGAGCGGCAGAAGAAGTAATGGTTTCAAGAGATATACTAATCGCAGAAGCTACACATACTGCAATTCACATTGCGCATGTAAGTACAAGAGGTTCTGTTGAACTTGTAAGACAGGCTAAAAAACGCGGAGTAAACGTTACTTGCGAAACTTGCCCGCATTACTTTACACTTACTGAAAATGCTGTTGACGGCTTTAATACAAATGCGAAAATGAATCCGCCTTTAAGAACTTCTGATGATGTCGAGGCAATCAAAGAGGGATTGAAAGACGGAACGATTGATTGTATCGTAACAGACCACGCACCTCACCATATTGATGAGAAAAATTGCGAGTTTGCACTTGCATTAAACGGTATCGTAGGTTTTGAAACATCATTGGGATTGGGACTTCAATACCTTGTAAAATCCGGTGTTTTGACTTTGAACGAACTTATTGAAAAAATGGCAGTTAATCCGTCAAGAATACTAAGAATTAATAAAGGCAGTTTGTCAATAGACGCAGACGCCGATATTATGATATTTGATCCGTCAAAAGAATGGACGGTTGATATTTCAAAATTCCAGTCAAAGAGCAAAAACTCTCCGTTTGACGGCTTTACTCTTTGCGGTAAACCGGAATACGTTATAGTAGGCGGAAAAATAGTTGTAAACAATGGTGAACTTGCGTAGGAGGTAAACAATGTCAGTAGATTTATTAGTACAGAAAATTAAGGAAAAGGGCAATCCGTCAGTAGCCGGACTTGACCCGAAAATCGAATATGTTCCGGAGTATATCAGAAAAAAAGCATATGCCGAATACGGACAGAATTTAAAGGGTGCGACAGAGGCTATATGGGAATTTAACAAGGGTCTTATAGACGCACTTTATGACGTTGTACCTGCTGTAAAGCCACAGTCGGCTTTCTATGAAATGTACGGTCTGTGCGGTGAGGAAGTAATGCACAGAACTATTTCGTATGCAAAAGAAAAGGGTTTGTATATAATTCTTGACGTAAAGAGAAATGATATAGGCAGTACGGCAGAGGCTTATTCAAAAGCATATCTCGGTAAAGTTGATATAGACGGTGTGGAATGTGAGCCTTGCCCTGTTGACTGTGTTACAGTAAATCCTTATTTGGGAACAGACGGAATACAGCCGTTTGTAAATGATTGTAAGACGTTTGATAAGGCGATATTTGCACTTGTAAAGACATCTAATCCGTCATCCGGCGAATTGCAGGATTTGCTTGTCGGTGACGAACATATATATGAAAAGGTTGCACAGTGTGTTAATAAGTGGAACGAAGAAACTATCGGCAAGAGCAGATACGGTGCAGTCGGCGCGGTTGTCGGTGCAACATATCCCGAACAGGCGAAAGTTTTGAGAAAGCTTATGCCTAAATCATACTTCCTTGTACCGGGTTACGGTGCACAAGGCGGCGGTGCAGAGGGTGTTAAGCCATGCTTTAATGAGGACGGACTTGGTGCGATAGTGAACTCGTCAAGAGGTATTATGTGTGCATATAAAAAGGGCGATTGGAAAGAAGAACAGTTTGCCGAGGCTGCAAGAGCAGAGGCAATCAGAATGAAAAACGATCTTACAAGCGTGTTATAAGGAGTAGCAGATGAAAAAAGTTGAGAATTGCAAACTAATCAGCAAGACGGAAATTATAGACGGGATTTTTGATTTTGTAATTGAAAGTGAAGATATTTCAAAAGAGGCACAATGCGGACAGTTCCTTCATATAAATTGCGGTGACAGCACATTTTTAAGACGTCCTATAAGTATTTGTGACGCTGAAAACGGAAAAGTAAGATTTATTTTTGAAGTCAAGGGTAAGGGTACAGAGGAACTTGCCAAAAAAGAAGTCGGCGATTATATAGATGTTATGGGTCCTTTGGGACACGGCTTTGAAATAAAGGACAGTGTGAAAAATGCTGTTATAATCGGTGGCGGTATCGGTGTATTTCCACTATACAAATTGGCAAAGAATATAAATGCCGATGTATTTCTCGGTTTCAGAAGTAAAGACAGAGTTGTTATGGAAGATGAATTTAACGATGTTTCAAATATGGTTATAGTCGGAACAGATGACGGAAGTTACGGTTACAACGGATATATTGCGTCGGCTATGGAACAATATCTTGATTCGCATAAGTGCGATATGATTTATTCATGCGGTCCTATGCCTATGCTTAAAGCTGTTAAGAAAATTGCGGAAAGCAGAGGTATAAAGTGTCAGGTGTCTTTGGAACAGCGTATGGGCTGCGGTATCGGTGCTTGCCTTGTATGCAGCTGTGAAACGAATAAAGAGGGTACGGACAGATATGCAAAGGTTTGTACAAACGGTCCTGTTTTCTATTCTGAGGAGGTGACTCTGAATGACTAATACAAAAATTAATTTTTGCGGTGTTGAATTTAAAAATCCTATCGTAACTGCATCGGGTACTTTTGGCTTCGGTATGGAATACAATGAATTTGTATCTATCGAGGAGTACGGAGGGTTCGGTGCAAAAGGTCTTACAAGAGTACCGAGAGAGGGAAACAAACCTCCGAGAATTGCAGAAACACCGAGCGGTATATTAAACAGTGTCGGACTTCAAAATCCGGGTGTTGAGCATTTCGCAAAGCACATAATGCCGATACTTGCGGAATATGACACAAATGTAATTGCAAATATGTCGGGTAACACGATAGAGGAATATTGTGAAATGGCTGAAATTCTTTCAGATACTGACGTTGCAATCATAGAAATGAATATTTCTTGCCCTAATGTAAAGCACGGCGGTTTGGCGTTCGGAACAGACCCTAAAGTAGTAAACGAACTTACAAGTGCAGTAAAAAAACATTCAAAGATCATGGCATGAGCGCGGAAGGTATGGAGGACACCTTTAAAAAACGAAAAGATTTC
>OGYU01001733.1_pt1 | contig 14997 bp, 7 predicted proteins | sample 1576581 | NCBI WGS metagenome assembly OGYU01 (sample SAMEA3541547, study PRJEB24748) | human gut metagenome | biome: human gut; feature: human-associated habitat; material: faeces | place: China | collected 2012 | reverse complement strand
CCAATTCTCATGCAACTTCCTGGCTTGTGCCGGTTACGAAGTAATCGACAATTTGGGCTTCCCCACAGTAGAGGCCGGTGTCGAAGCAGCTATGAAAGCCGGTGCAGACATCGTAGTTATCTGTTCCAGCGATGATGAATATGCAGAATATGCTATTCCTGCATTCAAGGCATTGGACGGACGAGCTATTTTCATTGTTGCAGGTGCTCCTGCTTGTATGGAAGAGCTGAAAGCCGCAGGCATCGAAAACTTTATCCATGTACGTGTCAACGTATTGGACACATTGAAAGAATACAACGCTAAGTTAGGAATTAAGTAAGGAAGAACAATGAAACCGAATTTTAAAAATATAGATATATATGCCGGATTTCAACCTCAGAATGGTATGGAATGGCAAAAAGAAAATGGCATCACCGCCGACTGGAAAACGCCGGAACACATCAATGTGAAGCCTGTTTACACTAAAGAAGATTTGGAAGGCATGGAGCACTTGAACTATGTAGCAGGTATTCCTCCTTATCTTCGCGGCCCGTACTCCATGATGTACACTTTCCGTCCTTGGACTATCCGCCAATACGCAGGTTTCTCCACTGCCGAAGAAAGTAATGCATTCTATCGCCGTAATTTGGCATCAGGCCAGAAAGGCTTGTCTGTCGCATTCGACCTTCCGACACACCGCGGCTATGACCCCGACCATGAACGTGTAGTAGGTGACGTAGGTAAGGCAGGCGTGTCTATTTGCTCATTGGAAAATATGAAAGTTTTGTTCGATGGTATTCCTTTGAACAAGATGTCTGTTTCCATGACCATGAATGGTGCCGTACTTCCCATCATGGCATTCTATATCAATGCAGGTTTGGAACAGGGAGCCAAATTGGAAGAAATGGCCGGAACCATCCAGAATGATATCTTAAAAGAGTTTATGGTGCGTAACACTTATATTTATCCACCTGCCTTTTCCATGAAGATCATCTCTGACATATTTGAATATACCTCACAAAAAATGCCTAAGTTCAATTCCATCTCCATCTCGGGCTACCACATGCAGGAAGCAGGTGCCACAGCAGATATTGAATTGGCTTATACACTGGCTGACGGTTTGGAATATCTTCGGGCCGGAGTAGCCGCAGGTATAGACATCGATGCATTCGCTCCGCGTCTGTCATTCTTCTGGGCTATCGGCATGAATCATTTTATGGAAATTGCCAAAATGCGTGCGGCACGTATGCTGTGGGCTAAAATTGTCAAGCAGTTCAACCCGAAGAATCCGAAATCACTGGCATTGCGTACCCATTCCCAGACTTCGGGCTGGTCATTGACGGAGCAAGATCCGTTCAACAATGTAGGTCGTACTTGTATTGAAGCTATGGCAGCAGCATTGGGACACACCCAGTCACTGCACACCAACGCATTGGATGAGGCAATTGCATTGCCCACCGACTTCTCTGCACGTATCGCACGTAATACTCAGATTTATATTCAGGAAGAAACATATGTTTGCAAGAACGTGGACCCATGGGGTGGTTCTTACTATGTAGAATCATTAACTAACGAACTGGCTCACAAGGCTTGGGAACATATTCAGGAAATTGAAAGCTTGGGCGGTATGGCGAAAGCTATCGAAACCGGAGTACCCAAAATGCGTATTGAAGAAGCTGCGGCACGTACTCAGGCCCGTATCGACTCCGGTGCCCAGACAATTGTCGGCACTAACAAATATCGTTTGGAAAAAGAGGATCCTATCGATATCCTTGAAGTAGACAATACAGCTGTACGTTTGGAACAAATTGAAAATCTGAAGCGTTTGAAAGAAGGCCGCAATCAAGCAGAAGTAGACAAAGCTTTGGCAGCCATCACCGAATGTGTAAAGACAGGTAAAGGCAATTTGCTGGAACTGGCTGTAGAGGCAGCTCATGTCCGTGCTACCTTGGGCGAGATTTCGGATGCTTGTGAAACAATTGTAGGACGTTATAAAGCAGTAATCAGAACTATATCAGGCGTGTACTCATCAGAAAGTAAAAAGGATACAGACTTCGCAAGAGCTTGCGAACTGACCGAAGAATTTGCAAAGAAGGAAGGCCGCCGTCCGCGTATCATGATTGCCAAGATGGGACAGGACGGACACGACCGTGGTGCAAAAGTAGTTGCAACAGGTTATGCCGACTGTGGTTTCGACGTAGATATGGGACCGTTGTTCCAAACTCCTGCCGAAGCTGCTCGTGACGCAGTGGAAAACGACGTTCATGTAGTAGGTGTTTCTTCATTGGCTGCCGGACACAAGACACTGATCCCGCAGATTATTGAAGAATTAAAGAAATTAGGTCGTGAAGATATTTTGGTCATCGCCGGTGGTGTTATCCCCGCTCAAGACTATGACTTCTTATACAAGGCAGGTGTTGTAGCAATCTTCGGTCCCGGAACCTCTGTTGCCAAAGCAGCTGTTCAGATTATGGACATTTTACTGGACGAAGAGGAATAAGCTTTTTCACCTGAATAGTTTATCATTTTAAACAATAGTAAAGAATCTGTTTACACTTATTTCGTGTTTACAGGTTCTTTACTTTATTCAAGACAATGGATTATAACGATAGACCAAGGATAAATTAAATCCATTTCTTCTAAATTACCCAAAAACATCAACAAAATTGATATTAGACAACCCTAGTAATACAAAAAGAAAACCAGAAAAGCTATCGGTCTTGCAAAACAAAGGTTATGTCAAGCAAAAAGGTGGGACAAAACTTTCAAGAAAAATTCTGCCCACCTCCTTTAAGAGAAAATTTATGTGTTAGAGAGAATTATCAATAGTTCTTCGTACAAAGTGAATTAAAGTCAGTTTCAATTTTAGGTATCTCCCACACCCAACCTTGTGCATCTTTATCCTTTTCAAGAAAAGTACAGAAAGCTATATCAAAATTTGATCCACGCTTAATAGACATATGCAAACGTTTCAAATCATAAAAACGAAAACCTTCACCCCACAATTCCACCCGGCGACTATTCATAATTTCCTCTGCCAAAGCATCACCGATATTTCCTTTTGAAACATAAGAGGGATCGCGGGTTATCTGGAATTTAGTAAACACAGCCTGCGCCTCACTATCTTTTCCTGCACGAGCCAATGCTTCGGCCTGGGTGAGATACATTTCTGCCAAACGCATAAATGCGACATCACCTACAGCATCGGCTGTAGAACGGGCAGTAAACTTACGGTTTTGATAAGCATTCTTTGCATAACTTGATGATGGAACAGATGCTTCCCCTGTCGGATCCCACCACGCACGCCGTAAGTCTGTTTCAGCCATCGTTTCATAAGCATCCACATTTATGCACTTCACTCCCTGACGAATGGCACTGGAGTTAAAGTTCCATGACATATATGCGTAATAAGAATAAAAATAGACAGTCTTATCATCGGGAGTCATTGCAGCATACATCGCTTCTTTAGTGTCCGTCGTGATATTGGCAAACCCACAATTCAACTGACTGCCAGTCATCAACCGGTGACCACCAGCTTCAGCTAAAGAAACAGACTTCCCTGCATAAACCGCCGCATTATTATAATCTTGCATGGCCAGTGCTACACGTGCCTTCAATCCCCATGCCACCATCTCGCTATAATGATTGACATCATTTACTTTTATTCCACTCAAAAGTATACAAGCCTCATCCAAATCATTATTGATTTTAGCATAAACATCTTCTACGGAATTACGTGCCTGCTCTTCGGCCACAGCTTTTTCACGATAAGGAATTCCATCCTGTGTATTATCCTTGCCGGCTTCATAACGTTTTGCATAAAGCTGGACCAAATTAAAATGAGCCCAAGCACGGATACATAAGGCTTCTCCCTTTATCTGGTCAAACAATTCCTGGCTAGTTATTTCAACTTCCTCCAAACCCGCCAAAATTTTATTGGCATTCAGAATCCATTGATAATAAATCTGCCAGAACTTATAATTATAACCATTCGTTTCATTCATATTGCATTGCCATCCTAAATAGGCCGCCTTCATCCATGTATTTGTCTGCCAATTCATATCATCAGCCTCTGCATCACGTGACATCATAAAACCGGGTTCACCGCCCAGACACTGATATCCGCTTTCCTGAGAAACCATCTCTTTATGAATTCCGTTCAATGCTATATAAAGATTGTCCAACGAGGTGTTTATTGTCGTTTCTGAAACAGAGGTAGACGGAATGGTATCCAGATAATCACCGGCACAACCGGATAGAGACATTACTCCAACTGTCGCTAATCCTAATGTTATATTTTTAATTGATCTCATAATTCTTTTATTTTTAGAATGAAACATTAAGCCCTAACGTGATATTACGGGACGGCATATACTCATTATAAGTTACACCGGAATAGTTGGCCATCGGGTTCAATCCCTGACGGGCTTTCAACATGAACAAGTTTTCCGCAGTCAGATTCAAACGGGCACTCTTAAGCATCACTTTGCTCAACCAAGTTTTTGGGAGCTGATAGCCAATAGTGACAGATCTTAAATTAAGATAATCCGAGCTGGTAAGCCAACGAGTTGAATAAGACTGACCAATATTCGTGGTATGAGCCGCACTATTGTCTATACGGGGAACCTCAGTAATATCCCCTGCCTGTTTCCATGCTTTTAACAAATCCGGACTTTGTGCATAACCAAATTCAGTCATACTCATCATGGTAGCATAATTAGTATCCAGAATCTGACCGCCCAACTGGTAAGAGAATACAGCAGCCAAATCAAAGTTCTTATAACTAACTCTGACATTAAACCCACCATACACATCAGGAATAGAAGAACCGCTGAAGTCGTATTTAGCATAAGTATACGAATTGGTCAATTCCTTACCATCAATAGTCACTACTGTTTTTTTATACTCATCAAACTGGCTCTGCGTAATGTTTCCATCCCCTGTTCCGATATTCCCTTGATTATATTTACTTACATCAGCCACATATAAACCATCACCGGTCTGAGGGTCTACCCCATGCCATTGACGAAGCCAGAATTCATAAATGGACTTTCCTTCCAACCACTTTTTAGAGCCACTGATATATCCATTTTCTTTCATTGTAGCCGGCAGGTTCTTGATCTTATTCTTCACAAAAGTAGCATTGGCCCCAACTGATACACTCCAATCTTTATTTTTAAATGCATTATAATCCAACTCTATTTCCACTCCTGAATTAGTAACCTTACCGATATTCTGTATAATGGATGTTACTCCGACAGAAGCAGGCTGGGAAACATCAAACAACAAATCCTTGGAATCTTTCTTAAAATATTCAATAGTACCCGTCAAACGGTCAAACAAGCCAAATTCAAGAGCAATATCCGTAGATATCTGTGTTTCCCATTTCAATGAGGGATTGGCTATCACCGTGAAGTAGGCTCCAGCTTCTGAGCCATTCTTATATCCCAAACCATATAAGGTCTGATAAGGATAATAATCAGGATCACCATCACTATCCAATATATTATCATTACCTGTTTCACCGTAAGAAGCACGTAATTTCAAGTTATTCACCCATTTCACATCCTTCATAAATGCCTCTTCACTAATTCTCCAGCCTGCTCCGAACGACCAGAAATTCCCCCATCGGTTCTCTTTTGCAAAACGCGAGGAACCATCATGGCGATAAGAAAGTGAAGCGTAGTATTTATGCGCATAATCATAATTGATACGGCCAAAGTAACCTTCCTTTTTATAGGTGTTCGTATAGGAGCTAAGTGAACTGATATTTACGAAATTACCAAATTCATACATGCCCGAAACTGTTTCCTGGGTCTTCATGCCATATAAATACTCATACTTATAAGAATAGTTTTCATGTCCCAAAAGAACGTCAAAGTTATGATTTCCGATAGACTTGCTATAAGTTATCAATTGATTGAAGGTCTGAGTCAGCGTTCGGGTAGACATTTGGTTCAAACGACCCGGTCCGGCAGTGCCATCGCCCACATAAGGATTTTCATAGACTTTACGACGATAATCAATATTATTGATAGAGTAATTGGCTGTAAGGTTCAACCCTTCAACCGGAGTCAAAGTGAGATAAGTATGTCCAGTCTGATTAACACGCACCAGTTCACGTTGATTGAACTCTGTTTCAGCTATCGCATCACGTCCATTATTCGACAAGCGAGTTCCTTCATAATCATAAATATATTCACCCGGATCAGTAGTTGCCTTACCATTAGCATCCAAATAAGCACCGGTTTCCAAATCATGTTTATGAACGGGATATATAGGAGCCATGGTACGAATAAAACGGGTAAGGTTACTATATGAACTCGAATTTCCCGAATCTGAAGTTGAATAATTGGATACCGTACGCGTTACTCCCAAATTCAAACCAGTCTTGAACCATTTAGTAGGATACACATTATAATTCAAACGACCAGAATAACGTTCAAAGTCAGTCTTGATCATATAACCATCATCATTTAAATAGCCAACAGAAGCATAAGTATCACTTTTTTCTGTTTTTGTATTATAACTCAAATTATATTCCTGACGATAGCCGGTCTTGAAAGCTGCATCTTCCCAATCCAAATCATCCCCCCACTTCAATGCATCAGCAGAAGAATTCAGTTTTCCATCAGTTCCGACAATGGCATCATCTGCGACACCAACAAAAGGATTATACTTCAATGTACTTCCAATTTTAGATGTTGCCAATGAGGCCGCCGTTGCAGCATCCTTACCAGATGTAATATAAGAGTTCTTCAACATCTCCCATTGTAAAGGATAGTAATCATAAATCCCCACCTTTTTATAATCTTTATAAGCCCTGTTTGACCATCCTTGGTTAATGGTTAAGTTTACTCCTGTTCCACCTGACTCTTTACCTTTTTTAGTAGTAATCAAGATCACACCATTACCCGCACTTGAACCATACAAAGAAGTAGATGCCGCATCTTTCAATATAGTCATAGACTCAATATCCGCAGGATTAATATCACCTATGCTGCCATTGTATATAGTTCCGTCCACTACATATAAAGGAGCATTGGATGCATTGACTGAGCCAAACCCACGAATACGGATAGAAGAAGATTCACCAGGTTGTCCGGTGGCAGCAGTCACCTGAACTCCGGAAGCATTTCCTTCCAATGCAGCTGTAACATTAGTGATAGCACGTTTCTCTATGGATTTGGCCCCTACTGTGGAAGCAGCTCCTGTAAAAGATGATTTTTTCTGTGTACCATAAGCCACTACAACGACCTCATCAATCAATTCCGTATCACTTTGCATCACTACTCTTTGCTCACCACCCTTTATAGCCAATTCTTGTGTTTTCATACCGACAAACGATATTACCAAAGATTTTGCATTGACCGGAATATTGTTTATACTATACCGGCCATTCATATCGGTAATAGTTCCAAGGGTAGTACCTTTCACAAGAACCGAAGCTCCGACAATCGGCTCATTGTCTTCTGCCGAAACTACAACTCCAGTAATTCGGGATACTTGAGCCATTGCCATACCTGTCCATAGGAATAGACAAGCCAACGTAAATAAAACTCTCTTTTTCATAAAAAAACTTTTTAATTTAACGTTCATAAATGCTAAGTTCTCTTAGAACTTAGATAAAAACGCTCAAAAAGAGTTGTTTTGCTGGATTTGGCAAGCAAAAAGTAAGGCTTAATAGAATAAAATTATTTATTATCCAACATTTTATCTGCAATTTCTTTGATATTTAATATATTTTCACATCTTTGCAGCAATATTTAATATAAAGTTCTAAGAGAACTTAGGTCATGTTAATAATTGAATTATAGGGAATTAATAAGACTCAAAACATATTGTAACGCTTTTACATACCTCACATATTCTCAGACAAAATGAAGTTCCTTGGGGGGAGTTACAATTTACCTTTGTCTACAATCAGCAAGGGCCACGCCGAAATTCGACGAAGCCCATTCCTAAAATACTCCATTTACCCATCCTTACTCCCCAAAGACAAGTACAATATTTATTCTTCTATCAACTCATACTTTCCTTCCGGGAACCAGCGTTCCAATATATTATCCACTTCTGATTCAATCTCAGGAGTCACATAGCGGCACACCTTTTTATAAGCATAAACCAAAGATACCGCTTCATCAATCCAGCCGATAATTGGTAACCGCTTAGCCGAAATCAAATCGATCGGCAATACCAGATACGAAAGTGCCGCCACAATCAACATCTTATCCGAAGAGGGAGTTTCGGGGCTTCGCAATACATAATATAATAGAAGTACAGGACGAGCAGTCGTTCTACCGGTGGCCTTTGCGTAATCCGTAATTTTCTCCCACAGGAGTTCATAATCAATCAAGTTTTTTTTCATTTTCATATATGATTTTGTTAAGGGTAATATATCTATTATTCCGGTAAATTTATGAACTTAACTTCGTAAGCCAAGCAACTTATGTTCGTGAGTCAAGTTACTTAACTTACTTGCCCCATGAACTTAAGTTCATTCAAATGATTATCTTGTTTATTTTCCGGTACTCATCACTCCGGAATCGTTATCACTATTATTCACCCTCCGTTGACCTGTCTTAAACTTACGGCCAAACGAGAAATTATAAGAAACACTTGCCAAAAACATTTGCGAGCTCTCCTTCACATAATTCGTTTTTTTATAAGAAGCATATTTATTCCAGTTCTCAGTCTGTTGCTTATAATTATCCGTAAACGGATTGAAAGCGCCCAACCCCACACGCAAATTCTTATGCGTGTAATACATCACCAATACCTGAATATTCTCTCCCCCCGACAAGGTTTCCCCCCAGAAATTATTCCAGTTAGTATTCATCTGCCAGTAAAGAGAGAACTGCTTGTAATTAAAGGATGCTTCAGCATTACAATACCAGTTTGTATAAGTATGAGAATATGTATTACCATGACTCATATAATGGTTTACTCCACCGGTAAACGAGAACTGTAGCATATCCTTAATAGGACCGACACGCAAAGTCAGACGCCCCGATAATTTCTGCCAATCCTTTTGATTGTCCCATGTCTGTACAATCTTGTCACCGTCCTGATACTTCTCGTCCATAATGGCATTCGGCTGATAATCATACGCTCCCCAAAGATTAGAATAAAATATACCTTTCTGCCATTCGTATGTCAACTCTGTGTGATAACGCAAATAGGCTTTCAAGTTCGGATTGCCTCGTCTGATTTGCAACGAATCCACAATCTGTTCTACAGCACTTAAATCCCCCAATGACGGCGAAGCATTACTGATATCGGATTTCCAACGAACAAATGAATTTCCCGGTAATGCATAATGCAGTACCAAACGGGGATTAAAACTATAATTCTCATACGAATCATCACCACTTTGTTTATAATAAGAACGAGTAACGCCTACCCCCAATCTGTAGTCCAATTTTTTCACCTTTCCTCTATATTCACCATAAACATATGTATCCCCTTGATTCATATCCGTTTCATAATAATGACCGTTACGGTATTCATTATTGGCAAAAGACTGAGTATGGCGCAAACCGAAACTCAAGGAATTTCCTTTAGAAAATTGCTTCTCATAAACAGCCTCCCCAATCAGAGAATATTTATCTCCCAATACATTATTATTAATATCAGTCAACAACTCATCCTGCAAACTTTCTTGATACAAACGGCGTGATTTTTCCTTATTATAAGTACCGACCACATTGAATACCAAAAGTTGCTTATTTTTCAATCCCTGTTGATAATAAAGATCCAACGAAGGACGAGACCAACTTTCTTTAGTACGGTCTATCATATCCACCTTATCATCAGAATCGGCAACATTAGTCAATACTCCTTGATAATTCCAATGCGGCTGGCTATTACTTCTCAAACGAAAAGTAGCACTGAACAATGAATTTTCGGTCTGCTGCAAATTATAATTCATACTTAAATTATTCATAAACATAGATCCGTGCCCCGGTTCACCTTCTTCTATACGATGTAATGTCGTTCCGTCCGCCAAATGGAATTCCTCTTCATTATCCCGGTACATACCATAGAAATCGCGAGGTCCCATGTAATACGAAACGCCAAACTCCGACTTCTTATGGTTCACTTTTCCAAAAACATTATATTCTCCCCACATGGCATTCATCCCCTGAGACAAATCCACTCCAAAGTTTCCCCCCGTTTCCGGACGGCGGACAATATAATCAAGCACTACCTCAGCATTACCATAACGCAAACCTGGATTGTCATGATACTCTATTCGAATAATGTCTGATGGCTGTAATGCCTTAATCTCTTCAACTTCTGCTTTCGCTCCATTAATACGAAGCTGAAGTTCTCCTCCCCCTAACACTCCTATCTCATTATTCATGGGGTTTATCTGAATACGGGGAAGCATCATCTGTTGCAACAGATTGACTCCATTTGTCGAAACCTTCATTTGCCGTTCAGAAGGAAAAATCAACTTACGATCCGAATGACTGATCTGTCCGGAAGCACTAACTGTTACACCTTCCATAGCCACAGCATCATCTTCCAACAAAATTTCCCCTAAATTTATATTCTGTTTAATTCCGTCTAATACAATGAATTGCGTACGATACCCCACACAGGATAGTGCCAATAAATAATTGCCTGCATAAACCTTATTCAGCAAGAAATCGCCTTTGCCATTCGTAGTAGTCCCTCCAACAAAAACCGAATCTGCTGTTTGTAAAACTACATTAACATATTCTGCTGCCTTTTTGCTTGTCGCGTCTTTCACAGTGCCCTTTATAATTATTTGTTGGGCAAAAACTCCTTGTACCATACTGACTACCAGTATGGCTATCATTACTATTTTTCTCATTTTAAATATTATGATTTTATTCTTTTTACAAGATGGCCTGTCCTGCTTAAAAGTTATTGTTTTACTGTTTAGACGCTAGAAGCTGAAAAAAAGTTGCACTTCCCTAAACTTTTTGCTTAAAAAAAGGTTATATTTGCAGAAAACCTGTTTCAATAATGAAAAAAATTCTTCTAACATTAGCACTTGCCTTTTGTTGTGCTGCAGGGCAAGGACAAACTACAGCCAAACCGGCAGATGTCAATATTCAAGAGTTAAATACAAAGTGGGCAAAATTCACTCAATATGCCGAACAAAAGCAAATAAATAAAGCGGTAGAAGAGGGAATACGGATAAGTACGCTCTTTACTCAAAACAGGCAATATAAAGAAGCCTTTGCCACTTGCCGACAAATGGATGCATTGATTTATTATAATGAGCAAGAAAAAAAATCACCCGAATACAAATTACGTTTCATGGTGGGTAAAGAACGCCTGCGTATGTATACGAATCTAAAAAATACAGAACAATGCAAGATACTATTGAAACAACTTCATTCCTATACAGACCAATTAAAATCAGACTCTTTACAAGAAGAGCTTCTAATGACGGAAGCCAATTATTATCAAACTTTCGGTATGACAGACAAAAGCTTGGAATGTTACAACATCTTATTCCAAAAGCGCTCTGCCGGTAAAGACGAAAAAGGAATAGACCAATGCTATAAAGACATGTTGGGATATGCCGAACAGAATAATAATGCCCCATTGGCTATTGCAATGAGAAAACTTTATACTTCATGGCAAGATTCCATAAAAGCAGTAAAAACAGCCAATGAACTAAACACACTGCAACAAAAATATGAAACCAGTCAAAAGACTTTGCAGGAAAAAGAAGACAAGATTACCACAAATCTAATTATTATCATTGCACTATGTGTGTTATCCGCCATATTGGCTGCCGGATTATTATTCTTAGCTACCCTGTTATTTAAACATATCCGCCAAGTAAAGAAATTGAAACATAGCCTGCAGATAGCGAATGAAAACAATGAGCAGAAGTCTAAATTTATCGGTAATATCAGCGCCCAAATTGAACCAAGTCTGAATACAATAGATGAAGCAACAAAGGAAACAATATCCACCCCAATATTACATGAAAACATCAAGGCACTGAAAGAATTAATGACAGCTATCCAAACGTATATTTCATTGGAAGAAACACGTGAAGAACATTATCCGCTAAAGGAACTGAACATAAATACATTGTGTGAAAGTATTATGGAAAAAGCGAAAATAAACTTCAAATCCGGAGTAGAAGCAGTGGTAAATGTTCCACGTGTAAATATTAAGACAAATGCAGAAGAATTGGAACGTATATTAAACCATTTATTGAACAATGCGGCAGAATATACGAAAAGTGGTAAGATTTCACTGGAATTCAAAAAACGAAGCGCCCGCCAGGAAATGACCCGGCATGCATGCGGCGCGGGCCGTTACGCGCCGAAATCCTCCAGATAGCGGCGCAGCTCTTTCTGCGTGGCGACAGGGATGCCCTGCTGCAGGGCGGCGACGTCCTGCTCGGGCAGAAGCCCGGTGTAGATCTCATACCGTGTCACCGGGGTGTTTTCGCCGGTTTTGAACAGCGCCAGCTTGCCGGAATCCTCACCCAGCGTGTAGGAAGGAGGCTCGGCGGCGCCGGCCCGGCCCGGATGGGCCAGCAGCAGAAACAGCCCCACGCTGACGGCAAAAACAGCAATGGGAACGATCACGAGCACGGCGATTCGTTTCGCGCTCATAGCAATCACCTCACGCCCACAGTATGGGCACAAACAATTTGTCCTATTCCTGTATGGACGGATATCTGGCAGCCGAAAATGTGGTATACTACTATGGCGTAAGCACCATGCGGGAACATACAATTTTCCCCGTCTTTGCGCATGCGGCGCGCGGGAAGTACTTTTGGGAGGCGACTCATCATAGAAAACAATAAAAACGGCGCGCAGCGCCCGGCGCAGGGCGCGCCCCGGGGCGCACAGGGCTCCGGCGGCCCGCGCAGGAACAAAAAGAAAAAAATGACGGCGGGCAGAGTACTGGGCGCGATCATGCGCTTTATTGCAAGCTGCCTGTGTGTGTGCATCATTCTGGGCTCCGTCGCGGCAGTGGCTGTCAGCCTGTATGTGGTGAAAGAGACGCAGGGCGACAGCGACCTGCTGGACCTGACGCAGCTTGAGCTGGCGTATACCACGATCATTTACAGCCAGCAGATCAACGACCAGGGCCAGCCCGAGTGGGTGGAGTACCAGCGTCTGCAGAGCCCGGAGGAAAACCGCATCTGGAAGCCGCTGAATGAAATATCCCCGTATATCCAGCACGCGTTCGTCGCGGTGGAGGACGAGAATTTTTACACGCATCCGGGCTTCAGCTTTAAGCGCACGGTGCTGGCGGCCATCAACGAGGTGTTCCGCAAGCTGACGGGCAGCTACCTGACGGGCAGCCAGCTGGGTGCGTCCACCATTGAACAGCAGCTCATCAAAAACATCACCGGCGAGGATGAATCCTCCGGCATCGAGGGCTACGCCCGTAAGGTCAAGGAGATTTTCCGCGCCATCGCGCTGGACAACCGTTTCAGCAAGGAAGAGATTCTGGAAGCGTACCTGAACACCATCGGCCTGACGGGCAATACCGCGGGCGTGGAGGCGGGCGCGAACCAGTACTTCGGTAAATCGGCGGCGGACGTCACCATCGCCGAGGCGGCCAGCATTGCGGCCATCACAAAGAACCCTTCGCGCTTCAACCCCTATACCAACCCGGAGGAGCATTTGAAGCGCCGCGACGACATCATCCTGTTCATGCAGCAGCAGGGCTATATCACGCAGGCTGAAGCGGAGGCGGCGTGGGCCACGCCGCTGAATCTGGTGGAAAAGACCACGGATGAAAACGCCGCCGTGCAGACGGATTACTCTTGGTTCACCGATCAGGTCATCAGCGAAGTCATCGACGATCTGGTGGCGGAAAACCCGCTTGGCAGGGAAAATTGGGACCGCGCTGCCGCCAATGACTATTTATACAACGGCGGCTTGCGCATTTATTCGACGGTGGACACCGAGGTGCAGACCGCACTGGAGAACGTGTGGCTGGAGGGCAAGTATTGGGAGCCCATGCCCATTGAAAATTACGTCGATCCAAACAAGCCGGACGATACCCCGCGCACCATCACCACGCAGGCAGCCGGCGTTGTCATCAATTACAAGGGGGAGCTGTGCGGCGTCGTGGGCGGCCTTGGCCAGAAGACGGAAAACCGCGGCTTCAACCGCGGCACCGAGATGGAGCGTCAGGTCGGTTCCACTATGAAGGCTGTCGCGGCTTACCCGTTGGGTATTGATATGGATTTGATCAACTATTCTTCCGTGCTGATGGACGATTATTTCCCCATTTCCGACGGCAAGGGCGGCACCCGCACCGACTGGCCCAGCAACTGGTCCGGACGGTACAGCCACAGCATGACGACTGTGTACGAGGCGCTCAAGCAGTCTCTGAATACGGTGGCCGTGCGTGTGGGCGATATGGTGACGCCGCGCACGATGTTCGAGTTTGCACGGGACACGCTGGGCATCACGACCCTGGACGAGAATTCGGACGTAGACCTGGCGCCGATGGTGCTGGGCGCGACCACCACCGGCCTTTCGCCCTATGAGCTGGCCGGCGCATATATGATGTACGGCGACGGCGGCCGCATGACGAGCCTGCATAGCTACACCTCGGTGCGCGATTATCAGGGCAACGAGATACTGGAAAAGGACATTGTCACCACGCAGGCCATCGGCGAGGACACCGCGTATATCATGAACCGTCTGCTCCACAGCGTTTTGTTCGATGCCGGCGGAACGGCGCGCGGCATCCACCCGGATGCTAACGTCATGGATTCCATCGGCAAGACGGGCACCACCAACGACAACAAGGACGTGTGGTTCGTGGGCCTGACGCCCAAGTATGTGATGGCCACCTGGTACGGCTATAACGAAAACGAGCCGATGGATGATTACAACAATTATTATATCTACAAAAACAAAGGCAGCCAGAAGGGCCATCCGGGTGCTTCCGCCTTTGCTGAAGTGATGGACACCGTCCAGGCCGACGACGAGATTCTGCTGGCGGCGCTGGCTATCGGGCTGGAAACGGCCCTGAGCTGGAATGTGG
>OGYU01001717.1_pt1 | contig 15098 bp, 12 predicted proteins | sample 1576581 | NCBI WGS metagenome assembly OGYU01 (sample SAMEA3541547, study PRJEB24748) | human gut metagenome | biome: human gut; feature: human-associated habitat; material: faeces | place: China | collected 2012 | reverse complement strand
GCTCTTCCGATCTACGAACTTTTCGCAAATCTACGAATTTATCGTAAATAATACACGATAATGTCCCGTTGGCGGTCAACCAATACTTTCACTTCAGCTTTGGCTTTCGCCTCATTGATGCATGCCGTCAGCCATTCTGTCACCATTTCTCGAATGCCTACACCCTCCTTGGAGAAACCATACTCGTTTAAATTATCGGAGAGATGGCTTATTTTTTCTTCTGCCTTTTGCAGAGCATCTTTTTCTCTTTGAAGTTTATCACTTTTCTTCTGACTTTGTTCTGTGGTAAAAATTTCTTGTTCGAGAATGCTTTGGTTCAAGGTGCTGACTTTTTCCAACTCTTGTAATAAATTCGTATTTGTGCGTATAATCTTGGCCCGTATGTCCATTTTATTCTCTAACATTTGGCGCAAGGCTACTGCACTTCCATAATTTCGTTGCACTGCTTCCATACGGTCGTCTGTCGCATATTTGGTCAAAGCCAATGCCTTGGATTGTTCGTCGTAGTTGATGACTTGTTTTTGAACACTATAGTCTGTCAAATCATCTTCTTCTGCAGTAAGTGCTTTTTTGGCTATTCGCACTTGTTCTTCAAAATAGGCGATAGCACTGTTTGTGGCACTGAACCGCGTCTGCGCTTCGCGAAAAACCTCGGTCGGGTCACGGCGAACACGGGCGCCGCGGGCGGCATCGTCGGCATCGGCAGCGCCGGGAGCACGGTAGAGCACTGTATCGGCAACGGCAGCGTCACCAGCAGCGACGGCTATGCCGGCGGCATCGCGGGCGAAAACCTCGGCCGCATCGAGGACTGCGCGGTCGGCAGCGGCGGCGCGGCGGTAACGCTCACCACGCGCAGCCGGACGGCGGCGGGCGCGGTCTGTGCGGTCAACCACAAGGGCGGCACGGTCAGCGGCGCGCAGCTCGGCGGCCGGATCACGATCTCCGGCAGCGCCTTCCTGCTCGGCGCGCTCGTCGGCGACAACTGCGGCACGGTCGCGGACGCCAAGGTCGTGCAGCAGCCGGAATACGACGTTTCCGCGAGTGCTTTGCAGGTCGGCGGCGCGGTCGGCATCAACCGGCCGGGCGGCACGGTCCGCTCTATCCGCGTCACCTCGGATTTCGAGGGCTTTTCCCGCTATCAGTACCTCGGCGGCGTGGTCGGTCAGAACTGCGCGCCCTCGTCCGACGGCACGGCGGCAGGCAAAGTGGAAAACTGCACCTATTCGGGCGCGATCACCGAGGGAAAGAGCGCTGCGGCCAACTGCTACGGCGGCATCGCCGGCGTCAACGGCGGTCTGCTGAGCGGAAACACGGTCTCCGCGCTGACGCTGACGGCGGACGGCGTGTACACCGCGACCGCCACCAGCTCGGCCTCCGACAAGGAGCGCCTGTCCACGCACATCGGCGGCATCGCGGGCAAAAACGACACGTCCGGCATCATCGAGCAGTGCTACATAGACAATACCAGAACCGGCTCGATCACGGTCAAAAACGGCATGGTCGGCGGCGTGACCGGCTATAACAAGGGCACGATCACCCTGTCCGGCGACAAGAGCACCGAGACCCTGATGACGAATGTCCGCGAGGTGAGCGAGCTGCTCGCGAACGCGAAAAGCCTGTCTGCGGACAGCAGCTGGGTCGAATGGAATGACGGCGCGGACATCGAGAAGCTGACCTATGCTTCGAGCGGAAAACCGGTCGCGCAGGGACGCACCATGCAGATCATCGTCACGGGCAACGGCAGTCTCGGCGGCATCGCGGGCTGCAATGCGCCGTCCGGCGCGCTCGAGCGCTGCGTCAGCGGAAACTGGCTGCTCGTCAACCGTTCGGACAGCATCAGCGTCGGCACCGGCGGCATCATCGGCATGAACGAGAGCGAGAAGGACCTGTCCTTCCTGCTCAACCGGGCGTTCGTCGGTCGTCAGCTCCGAAGCGCCAACACCAACCGCTTCGCCGGCGGCATCATCGGCACCCAGACCAACCGCACGACGGCCGACTGGCTGATCGAGGGGTGCATCAACTACGGAACGGTCTACGGCTGCCTGTCGCACTATTCGGGCGGCATCATCGGCCAGTGGACAAACAACGGCGGCACGCTCGAGCGCTGCTACAACTACGGCAATCTCCAGACCACCTTCCAGGCGAACTGGGTAGGCGCGTCGGGCGGCATCGTGGCGCAGCTGTATCACGCCGCCTCCGGTCAGGACTTCAACATCCTCAGCTGCCAGAACCACGGCAGTCTGTACGGACGGGACGGACAGAGCGTCGACGACTGCGCGAACGACAGCGGCGGCATTCTCGGCAATGTCACGGCCTACGCCGCCGACGCCGGAAAGGGTCAGGCGTTCACGATCAATGTCGCGGACTGCGTCAACGGCCCGGGCGTCGAGATCTATTCGGGCTCCATGGCCTCCGGCATCGTCGGCTTTTTCTCGGCGGACGGCGTGGCGAATATCACGAACAACGGCCGGGCACAGCAGCTCATCACCAATGCGACCGAGAACATCACGCTGAACATCGACCGCTGCCGCAACTATGCGCAGACGCTCAGGGGCTACAACTTCACCGCCGGCATCTTCGGCGACCGCTATGCCTACGGCCGGACGCAACCCGCGACGGATACCTATATCCAGAACTGCTTTTCGGTCACGCCCGGCACAAAGGACCGCGAGATCGTCTTTATGCACAGCGGCGGCTCGGATACGCTCGGCGCGGAAAAGACCGGAAACAACTACTACTTTGACGATGCCTGGGCCATCACCAGGCAGGATGCCTCGGGCGGCATCGCGTCCGACTACGCAAACCGCCGCGAATCCCGCCGCGCGTATTCGCGTATGCTCGGCTACGGCCTGTTCGATCATCGGCTGTTCGCCGCTGTGGCAGGGCCGACCCTGGGGCCGGTCGACTCGTTCGCGACGACCAAGTACGGCATGTATTACAACATGACCCCAGCCAATACCTCGATCGACGGGCACGGCATCATGACCGAGACCTCCTCCGGGAAGATCGTCGGCCGCGTTCTCTATGATATGCCGTACTCGTATGAGCCGTATGTGTTCGACCACGGCGGCGCGAAGCTCCAGCAGGCGGTCAAGACCAGAAACGGCGGGGCGAGCGGCATGGACGCCTATGCCCGCACCGCCTACCGCGATCTCGAGCACGGCAGAACGCCGGGCGGCGCACTCGACGGCTCCTTCGGCGTTTCGCTGCGCCAGAACAGCGGCGGCGATTTCGAGGTCTCGATCACAGACGACGACCGTCCGCTGTACTACGAGGGCAGGGTCTCGGTCGACGGCAGAGAGGTGCTGTCCGGTCTGCGCTTTGTCCCGAAATGCAAGGGGCAGGGTCTGTGGGACCCCGAGCTTAACGGCACGCAGGCTTACGGCGCGGGCACGACAGAGGGCACGTTCCAGCTGCCTGCCGGTCTGGAGACCGAAACCGCAGGGCAGAAGATCACGCTTTCCGTCCGCGCGGTCAGCCTGTTCGAGGAGACCGCGTCCTCCGCGTGGAAGCAGGCGCAGACGGTCGACGTCTCGGTCCTGCCGACGCCCGACATCAGCATCCGTCTGATCGGGCACGAAAACGCGTCCCGGTCGAACGGCTGGAAGGAGTCGGCGGTCTACCGGCTCTCTCTGAACAACCTCGCCGATTATGCGCCGTTTGGCGGCTGGAAGGTCGTCTGCCGCCTCGGCTCGCAGACCGTGACGCTCGACCGGAGCCGCCCGGCGGCCGAGATCCGCGGCGGCGGCCTGCAGGAGCTGATCGTGACCGCGTCGGCGGATGTCACGAACGGCATCCAGCCGGCCTCCGTGACCCAGACCATCCCGATCGACACGCCGGCGTACCGGCCGGACGGCAGCATCCGCAGCCTGACCGCGTCGTATTCGGGCAGCACGGCGGCGGATTTCACCGTCACGGCGGCGCTGACCGTCCGGGAGACCACGATGGAGACCCCGCCGGTCTACCGCATCGAGCTGCTCGGCACGGTCGGCGGACAGGAATACGTTTTCGCGCAGGAAGATGTGCTGACCTCGGCGGGCAGCACGGTCACGGCGAACTTCCGCGACCTGCCGGTGCAGTATTTCGCGGATACCGTCAAAAACCGCCGCGTGCGCGCGTGGTATGCGGCCTCCGGCCTCGGCCCGGTCATCACCTTCGGCGAGACCCGGCAGAGCGGCGACGCCGCCGTTACCCTGCGCACGTACAGCGCCTCCGGCGAACAGCAGCCCGACCGCACGATCTACAGCCATGTCCTCGGCTTTCCGAATGATTTCGCCGATTACATCGCATATACTGCGCTGCAAATCACGCCGCTCGCCGCGCCGGTGCTGAACGCGCCCGAGCTCAGCCGCAGCGCGTCCGGCAGCATCAGCTACCGGTTCTCGTGGACGCAGCCCGGTCAGGGCGCCGCAGATGCGCGCTACAGCGTCCGTCTCACGGGCATCACCGCCGACCGCGCAAGGGTCGGCATCCCGCTGGGCGAGGTCTACACGGACAGCGCCGCAAAGGAGTTCACCGTCAGCGCGGACGACTGGCAGTACGCCGCGGTCGAGCTGACCGTCACCCGTCTGGGGCAGGCCTACGGCGAGGCCGGTCTGAGCGCGTCTCAGACCTGTGATGTTAAGCAGCGCCTCCCCCGCCCGGGTCAGCCGTCGGTATCCAACCCGGATACCAACGAGCTGGTATACGACATCAGCTGGCGCGCGGACGGGCGCGAGACCGGCTGCGCCGGCTACCGGATCTATGTGCAGCCGAAGGGCGGACAGCCCGAGCCGCTGGGCGGTCTCGTGCCCGCCGGCGGCGGCAGCTATTCGGTCAGACGCAGCCTCGAGCAGTACGCCGGAAAGACCGTCGACCTCTATCTCGTGGCGGAGGCGGACGATACCGGCTACGCGAACAGCCCGAACGGCATCGTCTACACGATGACCGTGCCCGAGCGCCTGCCTGCGCCGCGCGTCAAATGGGCGTACAGCTGGCTGGGGGATACCTCGTCCGACCCGGTCGCGGCGTCCGATTTCCGAAACGGCGGCCTGACCGTCACCGTCACGCCGCAGGACGCGGCGAGCATGCCGCCGGGCGGCAGCACCTGCCTGCTCCGGGCGGTGATCTATGACGAAGAGCACCGCGAGCTCGGCACGTATCCGGTCTCCGCGATGCGCGAGAGCGGCGGCAGCTATGTCTGCGCGCTCTCCGGTCTGGACACGAAATACGCGGGCCGCAGCATCCGCTTCGAGACCCGTATCTCCCAGTCGGCGGGACAGGTCAGCTCGGCGTGGGTCGAGGGCAATACCGTCACCCTCCCCCGCGTCCGCCTGGACACGCCGGCAGCGTCGCTCGCGAACGTGAACGAGACCGTGCGCGTCACCTACGGTCAGGCGAACCTGATGATCTATCAGGCGGACTGGACCGCCCTTCTGACCACGCTCTCGTGGCGCGAGGTGGAAAACGCCGACCGGTACACGATCACCCTGACCGATCAGGCGCAGAAGTCCGCTTCCGTTTCCGTCGACATGAGCGGCGGTCAGCCGCTTATCACGGTTTCCGGTCAGACACTGGCGGCGGAGAGCGGCGGCTGGTACAATGTAAAGCCGGGAAGCACGGTCACGGGCCGCTACAGCCTGCCCGGCGGCAGCATCCGCTATTACAGCTGTCAGCTGAATACCATGCTGCGGGTGGAGGACGGCGTAATCACGCTCAAGCTGCCCAACCTCTTCTCAATGACGACACACGACAATCAGACGCTGTCGCTCAGCGATGTGCAGATCCGTCAGGTATCTGTCACCGCCGACAGCACGAGCACGCGCTATGCAGCGTCCGACGCTGCCGAACGCGAATTTTCATGACACAAAGGAGGCGGCAGACATGAACCGGATACGGCAGGGCTGGGACGCGCTGCGGCGCGGCAGGCGGAGCGGCGTTTCGCTCGTCATCGCGCTCTGCGCGGTCGCCGTCCTGATCGGACTGTCGCTCAGCATCGTCTATTCCTCGTCCATGCTGCTCTCGCGGGCGAACCGCAAGATCGGACGCGAACGCTGCTATCAGCTCGCGCAGTCCTTCGCGCAGGTGCTCGACAGCGAGCTGACGGCGTACAACACCGAACGCACCGACCTCGGCGGCGCGGACGATAAATGGCCGCAGACCGCGGACGGCTCCAGGACGTTCTATCAGTACGCCAACAGCGTGCTGGAAAACCTCGATGCCTACGACGCGGACGACCCGGAGCACACCACCTACTATTACAGCGCCGGCTCCGAGGACGACGATTACGGAAAAGTGACCGTCATGCTCCGAAAGCAGAATACGGACAGCGAGCAGAACCCGGCGGACCGGACCGGCCGTTTCCCCTATGCGGAAAAGGACCAGCGGACCGCCGAGATCGCGGCGCAGACCTTCATCCGCTATCAGCTTTCGGTCAGCGTCCGGGTGGAAAAGGGCGCGGACAGCTTCACCTACACGACCGAGTATTACCGCCGGGACGGCTTTCAGCCGATCTACACCTGGGAGGGCGAGAGCGGCAGCATCACGCCGGTGTACTGGGTCAGCCCGTATTTCAGCCGGAGCCACAGCATCGCGGACCGGCTCGAGCCGAAGACAGACGAGGACGGACAGACCGAGGATGTTTTCATCAGCTACCGCTATGACCCCGGCTACACCACCTACAAAAAATACGAGCCCGTCAACAAACCCGCCGGAGGTGCCGCCGAATGAAAAAACTGATACAGGTGCTGCGCTCCCGCCGGGGCGAATCCATGGTCGAGATCCTGGTCTCGACGGTGGTGTTCATGCTGCTGCTCGGCGCGCTGAACGGCGCGGTCGGCTTCGCCTCGAACGCACAGCGAAAGGCGGAGCAGCTCCGGAAGGACGCGGTCGTTCTCCAGAGAGAGGTGCGGGCGGGAACGCCCGCCGGCGACGACGATGCGGCCTATGATTTCCGGGCGGCGACCCCGGACGGCACGGAGACCGGCCTGAACGCCTTCCGCGTCCGGGTCAAAAAGCAGACCGTGACCGCCAGCACCCCGTCCGGCAAGACCGTCCCCTTCTGCCGGTTCGCGAAGGGAGAGTGACCGCATGAAACGCATTCGCTCTGTCCTGCGCGGCCGGGAGGGCATGACGCTGGTCGAGCTGATCGTCAGCGCCGGACTGCTCTGTCTGGTCATCGCCGTGTTCAGCGCGTCCCTGCGCCCGGCGGCCGAGATCTCGCGCCGCACGCAGGAGCTGAACAGCGCCGAGCTGATCGCGGACGACCTGCTCGAGACCGTGCGCAGCCGGGTCGAGACCGCCACGGAGTACATCAAATGCTACGAAAACGGCGCGGACATCACGGACCAGACCGGCAGTGACCACGGCTCTGCGGTCGAGTTCGGCACATCGAACGCCATCGAGCTGCTCACGGCGGACGGCTGCGCGGAGACCGCGATCATGGTCGGCTCCCGCGCCGCAGGCACGGAGGCCGCGGTCGAAAAGGGGTATCTCCTCGAGCGCTATTACGACAACAGCACCGGCGTTTTCTACAGCAAAAACGCGGACGGCACGCCGTGCGCGCGCGCGCTGGCGCAGACCTATGCAAAGGGCTTTTACATGGGTCTCCGCGCCGGTCTGTACTTCGAGCTCGACGAGTCCGGCCGCACCGTCACCGCCACCGTGACCATCTTCCGCGACGCGGATATGACCGACGCGGTCTTTTCGGACTCGCTCCTCATCGACCTGCGCTACGACATCCCGGTCAAGACCGGCGTCACGGCGCAGAAGCGTCCGGCGGCATAAAAAAAAGAAGTGTAATCCCGCGGAGCACCGCCGCGGTTTACAGAGATAGAAAAACAAAAAAACGAAATTTGGAGGAACAAGATCATGATGGAAAAAATGATCGCGCTGCAGCAGAAGCGCCGCAGCAGAAAGGGCGGCTTTACGCTGGTAGAGCTGATCGTAGTCCTGGTCATCCTGGCGATCCTGGCAGCTCTGCTGATCCCGGCGCTGACCGGGTATATTGACCGTGCAAAGCAGAAACAGATTGTTGCTGAAACTCGCCAGTGTGTAATGGCGGCGCAGACGCTTGCAGACGAATACTATGCTAAGAACTCGGGCGATCCGACGTTTGGCTCTGCTGCTACTGATAAGATTAAGCTGACGGACATTCAGGGCTTGGCTGATACGAAGAAAGCGCCGACCTCTGCCAAGAGTGTTGGCGGCAAGATTACTGAGCTGGTTTATGAGGGTTGCACCTACTCTGTAACCGATAAAAAGGCTACCTTCACCATCGACGGCAAGGCAGTAGCATAATCGCATTCTGACCCCTGCCGCTGCATCGGCGGAGCGCTGTAACGGTGCATCCGCTCCGCCTGCGGCATGGCAGGTCACGGCTTCTTAACCGTTTAAGCGGCTGTGACCTGTCATGCGGTTCGCTGCATGGCACATTTCTGTAAAAAACCGATCCATACCGACCCCAGCGAGGAGGAAAAACAATGCTTTACATCGCCTGTGCGGTATTATGGCTGCTGCGCTTCGCGCTCGGCGCGAGCATATTCAGCTTTCTCGGCGTTGTGATCTGGCGTCTGCCGCGCGGAGAGAGCGTGGTAAAGGGACGCAGTCACTGCCCCGCGTGCGGGCGCACGCTGTCGGCCGCCGAGCTCGTCCCGTGTCTGAGCTTTCTCGTGCAGGGCGGCCGCTGCCGCGGCTGCGGCGCGCGCATCCCCGCGAGGGATTTCTGGCTCGAGGTGCTCGGCGGCGTCTGCTCCTGCGCCTGCGCATACGCCTTCGGCGGCGAGACCGCGCGGGCGGCGCTGACGTTTGCCGTGCTCGGCATTCTGACGGTCGTCGCGTTCATGGACATGGATACGCTCGAGATCTATGACCGCTTCCCGGCGCTGCTGCTGGTCTGCGGCGCGGCGGCGCAGTTCGTTTTCCCCGGTCCGGGGATAAAATCGCGGCTGCTCGGCTGCGTGATCGTCAGCCTGCCCATGCTGCTTCTCGCGCTCGTTGTCCCGGGCGGCTTCGGCGGCGGCGACATCAAGCTGATGGCCGGCGCGGGCTTTTTCCTCGGCGCAAAACTGACGGTCGTCGCCGCCTTTCTCGGCATCCTGCTCGGGGGCGGCTTCGGCGCGCTGCTGCTCGCCGCGAAAAAGGCGGATCGAAAGACTCGGTTCGCCTTCGGGCCGTTCCTGTGCATCGGCATCGCCGCCGCGATGTTCTTCGGGGAGCGCCTCGCAGACTGGTATATCGGCTTACTGTAATCAATGAAAAGGAGGGTCAGCATGGCTGCATCCGACAACCGCCGTCCGTCCGGCGGACACACGCTGTTCCGCTACACGGCAAAGGATATCGACGGAAGGACCGTCCGCGGCACGATGGAGGCGGCGGACTATGACGCGCTGTACGCGCAGCTGCTCGAGCAGGGATTGTATCCGCAGCGCGTCACCGGCCGCAGCGCAGACCGCCGCCCGCGCACGCTCCGCCCGCAGGAGCTCAGCGACCTGTGCCGCCAGCTTTCCACGCTGCTCGCCTCGGGCGTCAGTCTGGTGCGCGCGCTGACGATCATTTCCCGGGACGAGGGCATCAGCGCCGGTCTGCGCCGCGTGTACGAGAGCGTGCTGAGCGAGGTGCGCAAGGGCTCGAGCCTGTCCGACGCGCTCGAGGCGCAGCAGGTGTTCCCGACGCTCATGCTCGGCATGGTCCGCGCAGGCGAGGGCAGCGGCAGGCTCGACCGGGTCGCGGAGCGGCTCGCCGTCCACTATGAAAAGGCGCATCAGATGAATCAGCAGGTCAGATCTGCGCTCATGTACCCGATGATCCTCGCCGTCCTCTCGGTCGCCGTCGTCATCGTCATCGTCACCTTCGTCCTGCCGCAGTTCAGCGACCTGTTCTCGACGATGGACTCCCTCCCGGCGGTCACGCTGGCGCTGATGGCGTTTTCCGATTTCATGGTGACAAAATGGTACCTGCTGCTGCTCGGGCTTGCGGCGCTCGCCGCCGCGCTGCGCGCGGTGCTGCGTGTGCCGTCCGTCCGGCTCGCGCTCGACCGGTGCAGGCTCACAATGCCGGTGTTCGGGCAGCTTAACCGCATCATCTGCACGGCACGCTTCGCGCGCACCATCAGCAGCCTGTACGCGAGCGGCCTGCCGATCATCACCGCGCTCCAGACCGCGCGCGACACCATCGGCAACGCCTACATCGCCTCGCAGTTCGACGCCGTGCTCGCGCAGGTGCGCTCGGGCGTCAGCCTGTCCGCCGCGCTCGAGAGCGTGGACGGCTTCCAGCGCAAGCTGTGCAGCAGCATCGCGGTCGGCGAGGAGACCGGACAGCTGGATTCCATGCTGGATTCCATCGCGGACTCGATGGAGTACGACGCGCAGCAGGCGAGCCGCCGCATGATGACCATCCTCGAGCCGCTGCTGATCGTGCTGATGGCGTTCGTTGTCGGATTTATCATCATCGCGGTCATGTCTCCGATCATCGGCTCGTACAGCGCGATCGAAGGGACCGGAACCGTATAAACCCATCTGAGGGGAGAAATGAGAATGAATACAACCGTTTTGGCGCTTCAGGAGGATCAGGTGCTCGCTGCGGTCGGCAGACCCGGCGCGAAGCCCTCCGTGCAGGCGCTCTACCGCGCCCCCGCGCACGGCGGCGGCATGGAAAACTGGGAAAGGGCAATCGGCGCACTCTGGCAGACGCACGCTCTGCCGACGCGCGGCATCACGCTCGTCCTGCCGGACGAGGCGGTCGCTACCCGCACCGTCACCGCGCCGCGCATGCCGGAGAGCCGGCTCGAGGAGCTCGTGCAGCACGAGATGCGCACGCACACCGGTCAGCCTGTCGCGGCGGACTATCTGCCGCTCGGCACGGACGCCGACGGCCGTCAGCAGCTGTTCTGCGCCGCCTGCCGCAGGGAAACGATGGCAGGATACCTCGCGATGGCCGACCGGCTCGGTCTGCGCCTCGGCAGCGTGACCGTCCCCATGGCCGGACGGCTCCGCCTGCTGCGCGCCATGCCGTCGCTGCAAAGCAGGACCTTTGTCTGTCTGTGCTTCGAGGGCAGCAGCGTGCTCTCGCTGCTCGCGGAGAACGGCGCGTACCGCTATTCCAGCCGCAGCCGCGTGTTCAGTGAGCCGGGCACGCTGGATTTCGGCACCGAGATGACGCGCAGCGTCTCCGGCACGATGCAGTTCCACACGGCGAACCGCCCGGCGAGTCCGCTGACCGATGTGTATTATGCCGGCTGCCCGGACGACGATTTCGAGGTCTGTCTCGCGGGTATCCGGGGACTTGGCCTGCGGGTGAGCCGTCTGCCGGAATGCCCGGCATTCCGCGCCCTGCCGAACGGCGAGAGGCTGAGCGACTGGCTCGGCTGCGCCGAGGCGATGATTCGATGAGGAGGGACAGAGCGTGATTCGTGCAAACAAAGAGCTTGATCTGCTCCGCAGCTACCGCCGCCTGATGCGCGGCGAAAAGGGACGCTCCGGCCTGCTGCATCATTTTCTCACACCGGCCGCGGTGTGCCTGCTGGTGTGCGTGCTGATCTGGGGCGTGCTGCTGCTGAGGAACAGCAGCCTGCGCCGCCGGACGGACGACGTCAATGACTGGCTGCGTGACCCGGCTGTTGTCGAGCAGTACAGCGAGGCGGCGGACAGACAGCAGTACAATGACAGTCTGGTGCAGACGCTCGGACAGGTGCAGGCGCTGACCGACGCGCTCGCCACCTATCCGCAGGTGGACAGCGCGCTGATCAGCCGGATCGGCGCGGCGGGCGGCGCCGAGGTCAGCATGGCGCTGACCGGCTACGACGCGGACACCGGCGCACTGCGCTTCGACGCGCAGAGCACCAGCGTCATCGACATCCCGGGCTATGTGCTCAAGCTGCAAAGCCTCGGCCTGTTCCAGAAGGTGGACTACACCGGCTATACCTATGAGGACGGCATGTACGTCCTCAGCCTGAACTGCATCCTGCAGGGAAAGGAGACCGCAGAATGAATCTCACTGTGACCGAACGCGACAAAAAGCTGCTCGGACTGACGGCCTGTCTCGCGATCCTCGCCGTGTTCGGCGTGCATCTCATCCGCCCGGCGCTCGCCGAGCAGGAAGCGCTCAAAGGCGAATATGAGGCCGCCCGGCAGAAGCAGCAGGAATATCAGGCGCAGATCGACGCGCGCGCGGCCCTCGACGACAGCATCGCGCAGAACGAGGCGGCTCTGAAAACCGCGAGCGAGCCGTACTATCCGGACGGTCTCGAGACCCGCCAGATGGACGACATCATCACAGGCCTCGCGCTCAAAAACGGCCTGTTCCCGCAGTCGCTGACGCTGACGGAGGCCGTTCCGGGCGCGGTCAGCGCCTATCTCGCCGTGCAGGAGCAGGCGGACGGCTCTGCCTCGTCTGACGAAGCCGCGGACTGGACCGGCGAAGCGTCAGACGCGCCGCAGGCGGACGGCTCTGCCGCGCCTGCCGAAGATGCAGACCAGACCGGCGAAGCCGCGGACGCGCCGCAGACGGGCGGCGGCGTTTATATCGGCACCGCGACCCTCTCGGCGCAGGGCGACGTCAGCCAGTGGCTACACTTCCTCGACGAGGTGGAGCGCAGCTGCAAGGGGCTGCGCGTGACGAATTTCAGCATTTCGGACTATGATTACGTAGAAAACAACACGCAGGCGGTCAGCACCAGCCTGATCACCGGCACGCTGGAGATCTATCTGTGCGGCAGCGGCAGGGAGGCGGACGCATGAAAACCAATTTACGCATCGGCGAGGTGCTGATAGAGCGCGGCTGCATCATGCAGGAGCAGATGGAGCAGGCACTCGCCTACCAGAAGGAGCACCGCGAAAAGCGCGTCGGTCAGATCCTGGTCGAGCTCGGCTTTATCACCGAGACCCATGTGCTCGAGGCGCTGGCCGCCCGTCTGGGACTGGAGATCGTGAGCATCGGACAGATGCAGGTCGATCTGGCCGCCGTCCGGCTGATCCCGCGCGAGCTGGCGGAAAAGCAGAACCTGCTCGCGGTCCGCGCGGCGGAGGGGAGCCTCGAGATCGTGACGAACGATCCGCTCAACTATTTCGCCTTCGAGGAGGTGCGCCAGCTGACCGGCTGTCATGTGGTCATCCGCCTGAGCGAGCTGGGGCCGCTTCAGAGCGCGATCCGCTACTATTATGCCGAGGTCGGCGCACAGCAGGCGGCGCAGACCGCCAACGAGGGCTTCGCCGGGAGCGACGCGGCGCTCGTGCACATCGATGAGAGCGAGAGCGGCGACCCGGAAGCGCCGATCGTCAAGCTGCTCAGCAGCCTGCTCGACCGCGCGGTCAGCACGGGCGCGAGCGACATCCATATCGAGCCGTTCGAGGGGAAAACGCGCGTGCGCATGCGCATCGACGGCACGATCGTCGACTATGTGACGCTCGAGCGCAGCGTGCATCAGCCGCTGATCGCGCGCATCAAGATCATGGCGAATCTGGACATCGCCGAGCGCCGTCTGCCGCAGGACGGTCATTTCCGCATCCGCGCGGGACAGGAGGGACACGTTAACATCCGTGTCTCGCTCCTGCCGACCGTGTTCGGGGAAAAGGCGGTGCTGCGCATTCTTGCGGCGGCCGGTCATGTCGACCATGCGGAGTACTTCGGCATGGACGACGACAGCTACGCCCGGTTCCTGCCCATGCTGAACTCGCCGAACGGCATCATCTACCTCACCGGCCCGACCGGCTCGGGCAAGTCCACCACGCTGTACATGGTGCTCGAGTACCTGTCGCGGCGGCAGGTGAACATTTCCACGGTCGAGGACCCGGTGGAGCAGAACGTGCCGGGCATCAACCAGACGCAGGTCAATCCGGTCGCCGGGCTGACGTTCGAGTCGGGTCTGCGCGCGCTGCTGCGTCAGGACCCGGACATCATCATGGTCGGCGAGACCCGTAACGGCGAGACCGCCGGGATCTCGGTCCGCGCCGCCATCACCGGCCATCTGGTGCTGAGCACGCTGCACACAAACGATGCGGTCTCCAGCGTTGTCCGTCTGGCGGACATGGGCGTTGACCGCTATCTGATCGCCAATTCTCTGGTCGGTCTGGTGGCGCAGCGGCTGATGCGCAAGGTATGCCCGCACTGTGCGCGGGAGGCAGCGGTCACGCCGCAGGAGCAGGCGCTGCTCGGCCGGGACATCCGGACCGTCCGGCGCGGCGCGGGCTGCATGCACTGCAACGGGACCGGCTACCGTGGGCGCGTTGCCGTGCACGAGATCGTCGCCGTCGACCGCAGTATCCGCCGCATGATCAGCCGCGGCGCGGAGGCTGAGGAGATCGAGGCTTACGCGAGAGAGCATCAGGGGATGAAAAGCCTGCGGGAGAAGGGGCTGGAGCTGGTGCGGGAGGGCGTTACCACGCCGGAGGAGCTGCTTCGCATTGCCTATTACGCATAAAATTGCCGCCGTCCGGCGGGGGGGACGCCGTTCCCACGGCGGAGGGAGATTGCCGCCGACCGGCGGCAGGAGGGCCGGTGTTCACCGGCGGGAACAAAAGGGGACAGGACACCAAGTATGGTTTCCTGTCCCCTCTTGACTCCCCAGACCTTCCTTTGCGCTGACACATCGGAGATGTGCAGCGAAACGGGGGTACGGGGGCTCGGTTCCGGGCGTCGGTTCGCTTTTGGGACGCTGTTATGCCCTGAATTTACTTTGCGTTATCCGCCGCGCATAACAGTGCGCGGCCATTCGGTACAGAGCGTTTTTCCCGTCGCTGCGACCGCCAGACATGGGGCAGAAATTGTCCTTGGCGCGAAAAAAGAGCACGGATGATAATCCGTGCTCTCCTTTAGGATGTAATTGTTAGTCGATCACTCGCAGCAGGGTATCGACGTCCTTGCGTGCGGGAGCCTGCGGCTGCTCTGCCGGATGACCGATGGCGATGATCGCAGCGACCTCTTCCCCCTCCGGAAGCTCGATCACCTTGCGAACCTCGCTCTCCTCGAAAACGCCCATGATGACCGTGCCGAGACCATGTGCGTGCGCCGCAAGGCAGAACGCCTCAGCGGCAATACCGGCGTCGAACGACTGCCAGGGGGTTACTGTAATTACCTTAGATGTCTTAATGCTTAAGTAAACTTTGTTTCCAATTCTGGTAACTGCC
>OGYU01001713.1_pt1 | contig 15124 bp, 12 predicted proteins | sample 1576581 | NCBI WGS metagenome assembly OGYU01 (sample SAMEA3541547, study PRJEB24748) | human gut metagenome | biome: human gut; feature: human-associated habitat; material: faeces | place: China | collected 2012 | reverse complement strand
CTCTGAATTTTCAATTTCAAATGCAAGAAATATGAAGCATCATACCTATATCATTGCTTGACCAGCCTTCTGTGATCGTTGCATAATTTCCATCACTGTATGCTGCTACGACATATACCTCATTGCTGCAAACTACATCGCCTTCACTCTTAGTACCACCGACATAGAAGGCTTCGATACCTGTTACTGTTACAGCTTCAGTAGATGGCTGTGTTTCTGGTACTGTTGGCTGTATAGTCTCAGAAGATGGCTGCGTTTCTGGTACTGTTGGCTGTACAGTATCAGATGATGGCTGCTGTGCCGGCTCAGACGGTGCTGCTACCTCACTGTTTGCTGTACCATTTTCGTTCGTTGCTGCACTAGATGATGGCACAGTATCCTGCTGTACTTTAGATTCCTCTTGCTGGGAACTTACCGTTTCTGCCTGAGATGCCATTGCCATTACCTGATCTGGTGACAGAACTGTTAATACTTCCTGATTGCCTGCAGCTGTCTCCTTAGTTGATATATCAGCATTGACATTAACTTTATTTGCAGATGCCAGTACGATATTTTCTGCGCTGCTCTCGCTTACTGCAACACCTAGCTGCTTTGCATTCTCCTCTGTTAAGGCAATATCGGTATTGATCCATGTCTCTCCAAGTGAGTATGAAACAGCAAGACAATCTGCTGAAAGATACCCCTTCATAGGTCCGTCATATACACAGTATGCCCAGCCAGACTCCAGTAAACTGACTTCATAAGCATCGTATTCATATGCTACATCCAGGATATCTGCAGATGTTGTCGGACGAAGACGAATATTCATATTCGGAACAGTTACTCTAGCATAAAGCGTTCCGTTCTCCTGCATATATGCTGCAGCTTCTTCTCCTGTCAGAAGGTACTCGTTTTTTACCCAGCCCTCCATATCGTCTATTCCGATCTTTGTCCAATCACCATCTTCACCAAGAACAGATACAAGCTCCTCTGCCTGAATGGTATTGACTACATCTGCATTCTCATCTGCCTGTGCACGCACATTTAAGTAATTGCCTACTGTATTTGGATTTACAAGTGCCTGATCTGAAAAATAGCTTGCCAATGGACTGCTTGCAGATGATGCACTTGATGAACGTTTCTCATTTTCTGTACGCTTTTCGTCAGACTCAGTTGACTTTTCTGTTGTCTTTTTCGCCGTTAGCTCATGTTCCCACAGCATGCCAAGCTGATAACGTTCAGCGCTGACTAATTCTGCATTTGCTTCTGTCTGAGGCTCCTGCTCTCTTGTCATCTCTTCCTGTGTCTCATCAAGCTCACGCGCGGCGAGAACATCATTATTCTTTGTCTGGAGTGCACCTGTTGAAGAAATAATAAGTCCAGCTGCAACTGCACCAGTTAAAAGCGTTGCTGCCGCTCCATTCACAAGAATTTTTACTCTAGCTTTCATTGAATATTTGACCTCTCCCATTTTTATTTTCATGTCTGTGAAACATTTACTTTTCGCAAACAGTATTTTTTACCGTCCTAGACATGAAAAATATCATAATTATGTAATAACTGTTTCAATTTTATTAAACTTATTACAACTTTGTTACAGACGCATTGTAACATTTTTAATAAATATTGTCAACTGCTTTCTGGGGAGAGCCGTCGCGCAAATCGACAGGAGGCCTAGTTTTATTACAGTTCACTGGACACCCATTCGCAAAACCGCACGTTCCGTGCGTTGTTTCTAACAGCAAACTCAATTTCGTCTCTGTCTTGCTGCCTCAAACATCAAAACAGTGGCTGCCATTGCCGCATTTAATGATTCTACCTGTCCTGCCATTGGAATCAGAATCTTACAGTCTGCAAGCGCTGCTACCTCATCTGACAGACCGTTCGCCTCGTTTCCAATCATAAATGCGCACGGCTTTTTATAGTCTGCTCCTTCGTAGCTGATTGTTGCGCCTAGGTGAGCGGCATATGTACTTACACCTGCCTTTTTTAAGCGCTCTATATCGCCTGCAAAATCTTCTGATACGACAAACGGCACGCGGTAAAGAGCACCCATAGTGCTTCGTATTGTCTTTGGATTGTAGATATCAACACAGTCACTGCTCATTAAAATACCAGTCACGCCTGCTGCCTCAGCTGCACGCATGATTGTTCCTAAATTTCCCGGATCCTGTAAATGATCTAAGATAAGCAAAAAGGATGCCCTTTCTTTTCCCAACAGCTCTTCAAATGAATATGGCTGCTGCTTTACTACTGCAAGAATACCCTGCGGTGTCTTTGTATCTGAAAGCGTCTCAAAAATCGAATCACTTACTACGTCAAATTTTTTTCCCTTTAGAAGCGCAGCCCCTTCCTTACTCTTGCAAAAAGACTCTGATGCCACAATCATTTTTACACGATCTGCCGGTGCCTCTTCAAACATCTTTCTTCCCTCGATTACAAATGCCTGCTCACGCTTTCTCTCCCTAGATTTTCTCTGTAAATTCAAAATATATTTTTGCTGCTGATTCATAAATCGCCCTCTTTTCTTATTTTTTTAAGTTATTTTCCTATAAAAATGGTCCACAGTCAAGACCGTGGACCACTTTATTGTTTATTTGTATTTCATTTATATCATCTGGAAAGCATCTTGCTTACTTCGTACTCGTATGGAGAGATAGTCTTCTTCATTGCAAGTGCCTCGTTGATATCGTAATCAACAAACTTACCATCGCGCAGTGCAACAACACGGTTGCTTGCGCCATCACACAGAAGCTCTACGGCACGAGCACCCATCATGGAAGCATAGTAACGATCCAGACAGGTCGGGCTTCCACCACGCTGCATATGTCCAAGAATGGTTGCTCTGGTCTCAATACCAGTTGCAGCCTCGATTCTCTTTGCCATGCTTGCGGAATGACCAACACCCTCTGCGTTAATAATCAGATGATGCTTCTTGCCCTTCTTACGATTCTCAATGATCTGATTGATCAGTGCCTGCTCATCGCCATCATAATACTCTGGAAGAAGAATATTCTCTGCACCATTTGCAACACCACACCATAAAGCGATGTAACCTGCGCTTCTTCCCATAACCTCAATGATACTGCAGCGCTCATGAGATGTAGAAGTATCTCTTACCTTATCAATTGCTTCCATTGCGGTATTGATTGCAGTATCAAAGCCGATGGTATAATCTGTACAAGCAATATCCTGATCAATAGTTCCCGGCAGACCAATTGTATTGATTCCCAGATTTGCCAGCTTACATGCTCCATTAAATGAACCGTCACCGCCAATTACAACGATACCATCAATTCCGTGCTTTTTGCAGATTTCTGCGCCATACTTTAGATGCTGATTGTAAATTACTGGAGGAGTGTGGAGCTTCCTTTCTGTGCTTCTTCAAGCACCGCCCTGGCCGCCAAGTGTGAGGAAGCCCGCACCAAGCTTCTGACCCTCCTCTGTACGGAACTCTGCACATCTTGCTGTGTAAAGGATAGTACCACCTCTCTGGATGATATCAGATACGCTGCGAGAATCCATATCAACGATCTCCTCTTTCAGCAGTCCGGCGTAACCTCTCATAATACCCTTTACGTTCAGACCCTTCGCAATACCGGTACGAACAACGGCGCGGATTGCGGCGTTCATGCCTGGAGCATCTCCTCCACTTGTTAATACACCAATTGTCTTTACTTTATTTGCCATGACGTTTCCTCCTTGCTGTCTTGACATGTTTCTTATCTTTTTGCCTTGCATTTTGTGTTTTTCTTTCTGTCTGGTAAAGTGTGTTAAAAATTTACCAATACTTATTCTAATTGATTTTGCAAAGTTTTTCAATACAATTTAGAGCTTTTCCTTGATTTTTTTCAATGTTTTTATATTTTCTTTTCCAAATACTTGGTCAAGCTGGTCAATAAGCTGTGGACAAATGCCGACACATCGGCTTGGCGGCAGCTTTTGGTACTGTCTTGTGTTGGAAAGATAGACCACTACTGTATCTTTTCCGTCCCATGGTGCCAAGATAGACAGAAGCTTCTTTTCATTCATTTGGTAGCTTTCAAGATCTTGAAACTGAATCCACAGCTCACCCGGAATCTCAGAAAATGCCACTATCTTTTCACAGATCAGTTTTCCCTGCACCTCATCTCCAAGTGACACGCGACCCTTAACAAAAATTTTCTGATCTGGACTGAGAATTGCGCGATATTTTTCGTAATCTTTTGGAAAAATAATCACCTCAAGAGTTCCTCGTAAATCCTCAAGCGTCAGAAATGCCATCATTTGGTTTGTCTTTGTTGTCTTAACTGTTTTTGCTGCAATCATTCCTGCCACCGTAACAATGGCCTGATCTCGCACCCTTGCCATTCCAGTCTCCTCATCCTGAATAAAATCACTGCTGACTGCTGTGATATTTTTCTCGATGAGACTTCTGTCAGCCTCTAGCGGATGACCACTGATATAAATTCCAAGCACCTCTTTTTCCATTGCGAGAAGTGCACCTGGCTCATATTCTGGCACCTTGGGGAATGAAATCTTAAAGTCATCCTTCTGCGGTCCCTCTAAAAAATCCATCAGACTGTATTGTCCTGTCATAGAGTGTTTCTGTTCTCTGGCTAATTCATCCATAATAGAGGAATAAACTTCCATTTTTTGTCTTCTGTTGCCTTCAATACAGTCCATCGCACCTGACTTTATCAGATTTTCAACGGCTCGTTTATTTAACTCACCGCCATACATGCGCTCTAAGAAATTCTGAAGATCTGTGTATGCTCCATTTTCTTTTCTCTCACGCACCATAGCCAAAATAACATTTCTTCCAATGCTTTTTATGGCAGATAATGCATAACAGATTTTTCCATCGCGCACAGAAAAATCCCACTCACCGGCATTTATATCAGGCGGAACGATTGAAATTCCCATCTTACGGCAAACCTGAATATAATCAGAAACTTTTCCAGAATTTTCAATTACAGACGTCATAAGTGCAGCCATATATTCAACAGGATAATAATATTTTAAATAAGCCGTCTGATATGCTACAACCGCATATGCTGCAGCATGTGACTTATTAAACGCATATCTTGCAAAATCAATCATCTCATCATATATATGATTTGCCGTTTTCTCATCAATTCCGCGTGAAATACATCCCGGAACACCTTCTTCTTCATTGCCGTACACAAAATTCTGACGCTCTTTCTCCATCACAGCTGCCTTCTTTTTAGCCATTGCACGGCGCACAAGATCGCTTCGTCCAAGCGTATAGCCTGCAAGATCACGAACAATCTGCATAACCTGCTCCTGATACACTATACATCCATACGTAGGTTCAAGAATCGGCTTTAACTGTGGGCATTCGTATGTGATTTTTTCCGGATTATTTTTTCCCTCTAAATATCTCGGAATAAAATCCATAGGACCTGGGCGATATAGAGAAATTCCAGCGATAATATCCTCAAGACTGTCTGGCTTTAACTCCTTCATGAAGTTTTTCATTCCTGCACTCTCAAGCTGGAAAATACCTTCACAGTGACCTGTTCCAATTGAGGCAAGTACCTGTGAATCATTCATATCAATGTTACTGATATCTAATGCAATGCCCTGACTTCGCTTCACATTATTTACTGCATTTTGTATAACTGTAAGCGTCCTAAGTCCCAGAAAATCCATTTTTAAAAGACCTAGCTCTTCTAAGGCTGTCATAGTGTACTGTGTGACAACTGCACCATCGCTTCCTCTTGAGAGCGGCACATATTCGTCTACGGCACGCTGGCTTATGACAACTCCAGCCGCATGCATTGATGTATGACGTGGAAGACCTTCAAGCCTCTTTGAGAGATCAATAAGTTTTTTAACCTGCGGATCGCTGTCATAATGAGACCGAAGCTCTGGGTTGACATTTAATGCACGGTCAATTGTCATATTTAATTCAGCTGGAATAAGCTTAGCAATCATATCGCAAAGCGAGTATGGCAAATCAAGTGCACGTCCAACATCGCGGATACAGTTTTTTGCAGCAAGCGTACCAAATGTAACAATCTGAACGACCTGATCTTTGCCATACTTTTCTACAACGTAGTCAATTACTTCCTGACGGCGCTCGAAGCAAAAGTCTACATCAATATCTGGCATAGATACACGCTCTGGATTTAAAAAACGCTCAAACAGAAGCTGATAGCGAAGCGGCTCAATATCTGTTATCTCCAGACTGTAGGCAACTACACTTCCTGCTGCTGAACCTCGTCCCGGACCAACCATTATATCTTTTGATTTTGCGAAATGAATAAAATCCCACACAATCAAAAAGTAGTCAACATAGCCCATCTTTTTTATAACACCAAGCTCATAGTCAAGACGTTTTTCTACCTGTGATGCCTCCTCACCATAACGGCGCACCAATCCTTCACGGCAAAGCTTCTCAAGATACTGTTCTGATGTGTAGCCATCCGGCACAGAAAACTTTGGAAGCTTTGTCTTTCCAAACTCAATCTCAACATTACATCTGTCTGCAATTTTTGCTGTATTGTCAATCGCCTGCTGTGCATAACGAAACAGATCACGCATTTCCTGCTCAGATTTTAAATAATATTGGCCTCCCGTGTAGCGCATGCGGTTCTCATCGTTTACCTTTTTTCCGGTCTGTATACATAAAAGTACATCATGAGGCTCTGCGTCTTCTGCATTTATATAATGAATATCATTTGTTGCTACAAGCTCAATCCCTGTCTCCTCACTCATACGAAGAAGTGCCTGATTAACAGTTGCCTGTGCACTGATTCCATGATCCTGCAGTTCTAAAAAGAAATTTCCCTTTCCAAAAATTTTCTCATATGAAAGCGCTGCTTTTTTTGCGTCCTCATAAAGACCTCTTGTGACATTTCTTGCCACCTCGCCTGCCAGACATGCGCTCAGTGCAATTATGCCCTCATGATATTTTTCAAGAAGTTCTTTATCTACACGCGGCTTATAATAATAGCCTTCCGTAAAACCTCTTGAAACAATCTTCATCAGGTTATGATAGCCTGTATCATTTTCTGCTAACAGCACCAGATGATAATAACGGTCATCTCCCTGTCCGCCTGCTTCTCTGTCAAATCTTGATTCTGGTGCCACATAAACCTCGCAGCCTATAATGGGCTTTATACCTGCTGCAACTGCTGCTTTATAAAAATCAATCACGCCGTACATGACGCCGTGATCTGTAATCGCCAGGGACTGCATCCCCAGCTCTTTTGCTCTGTCAATTAATTCCTTTATCTTACATGAGCCGTCGAGCAGACTATACTCTGTATGCACATGAAGATGTGTAAATGCCATAGAAGCCTCCTTCTTTTGTGGTCAATTCTCATCACAATTCCTGCTCGCGAGATTCTCCTTTTAAATATCGCACGAACTATAATACATTTTATCATTTTTCCGTGCGAAAAGCAAACATTAGTTGCAAAGCGCTAATTGACAATAGACTTTTCCTTTCGTTTATGCTATACTCGTACAAAAGCGTTTACGCAAATTTTCAGCTGCAGCAGTGTTACAGCAAAGAGAAAGGTACAGGTACTCATATGGAGCAAAACAATATTTCTGAGCAGGAAAATGACCTGCAAATGAATGAAAAAAAAGGCAATAAGAAAACGGATGAAAAAGAATCAACAGCCAAAACTATTCTTGAATATGTGATCAGCATAGGCATTGCCATTGTTGCCGCACTTTTGATTAACAATTTTATTCTGTTAAATGCAAAGGTACCATCTGGCTCAATGGAAAACACAATCATGACTGGTGATCGATTGTTCGGTTTTCGTCTTTCTTATCTTATGGAGGATCCAAAGCGTGGTGATATAGTAATCTTTAAGTATCCTGACAACGAATCTATAAACTACATCAAGCGAATTATTGGACTTCCAGGTGAGACAGTCACAATAAAAGATAGCAAGGTATATATAAATAACTCCGCTACTCCATTAAAAGAAGATTATTTGAAGGAGGAATGGGTTATCGCAAACGATGGAATGCAGTTTCAGGTTCCTGAGGGCTGCTATTTTATGATGGGTGATAACAGAAATAACTCAAAAGACTCGCGATACTGGAATAATACTTATGTTGAACGTGATAAAATTCTGGCAAAAGCAATCTTTCGCTATTGGGGTGGCTTTAAACTCCTGACAAATACTGCTGATTATGAATAAGAAAACCGTGTGGGCAGCGATGCTCGCACGGTTTTCTTTTTATTTTATAAGAATCATCCTTTATTTACGCTCTTGCATTAATAACTGATCTTCCTGTCAGATATGCCTCGATCTTATCTACAGCGTCTTCCTCATCAGAACCATCTGCATGTACAGTAACAGACTCACCTGCACGAAGTCCTAATGTCATCAGTCCCATGATACTCTTTGCATTTACCTTCTTGTTTCCGCTCTCTACGTAAATGCTGCTGCTATACTGGTTTGCTACCTGAACGAGCACTGCCACCGGGCGTACCTCTAGTCCCGCTGGAATCTCCACTGTAATTGTCTTTGTTATCATAATCTTCCTCCTTTTTCTCTCATCTGATCCGCTAATGCCTTAAGTTTCTTAAAACGATGGTTAACACCAGATTTACTTACTGGCGGATCCATCATTTTTCCCAGTTCTGTCAGAGAGGCGTCTGGTTTTTCAAGACGCAGACGTGCGGCCTGTCTTAAATTTTCAGGTAAACTTTCCAGGCCGTAATATTCACTGATATATTCAATATCTCTAACTTGTTCCAATGAGGCATTTGCCGTTTTATTCAGATTGGCAGCCTCACAATTTACTTTGCGGTTCACACTGTTGCGGACATCCTTTAGAATGCGAATGTTTTCAAAATTCATTCTGGCTTTTGGTGCTTCCATCAAACTTAACAGATCTCCGATTTGCTCTCCTTCTTTTGCATAAACTACATGATACTTCTTTCGTACCACTGTCTTTGCCTCAATCCCACAAGTGCGTATGATCTGTTGCAGTTGTTGCGCTCGCTTTTCTGAAACGGTAACGATTTCAAAATGATACCCTTTCTGCGGCGCACTGATCGAGCCGGATGCCAGAAAACAACCCCGGACAAAGGCCCTGCGGCAGCAATTTCGAAGCAAAAGTCTGCTGTCTGCAACGCAATTCTCCAGGGGTTCCCCTTCAGAAAGCTCTATCGCATGCAAAACTGTTTTCGTGTCTTGTTCATTCAGCTCTAAAGCATATCCGTTTCCCTTGTGTACACGCATTAACTCTATATTAAATGTTTTTTGTACAAAAGTAAAGTACTTTCTTAAAACTGTTTCATTTTCTGACTCAAAAAGTAACGTTTTATTAATGCAACCTTCTTCGTCATCATCATCCATTTTCTTATTAACCAGTCGTCCACAACAAAGAACTAGCGCTGCTAACTCCGCTAACTGACAATGGCGTGATGCTCCCTCTACATTAGAAAGCTCCTCCTTTACCTGCATGGAAAAGGAGGCTCCTTCTTTTTCTTTCTTATTTTCTTCTTCCATCTTTCTCAATATCCTTGTGGTCAAGTCTCAGCCCATAGCCCTCTTTGCCCTTTAATTTTTCATAAAGTGCATTGGCAATCGTCACAGAACGATGCTTGCCGCCTGTACAGCCGATTGCTATGACTAGCTGGGATTTTCCCTCATCAATATAATGGGGAATCAGAAATGTCACCATATCGGTGAGCTTTTCTAAAAATACTTTTGCCGTGTCTGAACTCATAACATAGTCGCGAACAGGTGCATCATTTCCTGTCAGCGGTCTCATGTTTTCAAAATAGTACGGATTTGGCAAAAATCTCACATCAAAGACAAGATCAGCATCTGTAGGTATTCCATACTTAAAGCCGAATGAAAGCACTGTCACAAAAAGGTTTTTATAATCAAAGCCTTTTAAAAGTATATCTTCTAGCTGTGCCTTAAGTTCTCTTGTCAAAAGCTGTGACGTGTTTATGACATAATCAGACTTAGAAAGCAATTCTGCCATTAACTTTCGCTCTTTTGCAATTCCAACCTCTACTCGCTGTCCCTGTGACAGTGGGTGGCTGCGGCGTGTTTCCTTATAACGCTTAATCAGACATTCATCTGATGCCTCAAGAAACAAAACCTTGCAGTCAATTTCTTCCTGCTTTAGCTGTGTAATGACCTCGCTCATAAGTCCAATAAACTCAGGATTACGAATATCAATACCCAGCGCAATATCATTTGCCTCAGTGCCGCCACCCTTAATCAGCTCAACAAACTTTTCAATCAGGCGAATTGGCAAATTGTCAACGCAGTAAAAGCCCATATCCTCAAGCATCTTAAGCGCAGTTGTTTTTCCTGCACCGCTCATTCCTGTTACAATTACAATTCTCATTTTTTAACCCTTTGTTTTTTGCTGGTCAAATGAGCCTAGCTTCTGAATTTCCATTTCCAATGTTACACCAAACTCATTTTGAATTCTGTTTTGTATTTCATTGCAAAGATTCCAAATATCAGCTGCTGTTGCAGAACCAGTATTGATTACGAAGCCCGCATGCTTTTTTGAAACCTGCGCTCCGCCGACTGAAAATCCCTTAAGTCCTGCATCCTCGATCAGCTTTCCGGCAAAATAACCTGCTGGACGCTTAAAGGTGCTTCCTGCACTTGGATATTCAAGCGGCTGCTTATCTCTTCGTCTACTGTTAAAATCATTCATTGTTTCTTTAATTACATCAGGATTTCCCTGTGTTAACTGCATCTTAACAGAAAGAATAATTTCACCTGTCTGCATAAAGCTGCTTATACGATGGCCAAGTGCCATCTGCTCTACCGGCACATGTAAAATCATGCCGTCTTTTGTCATTACAGCTGCTTCTGTTACGACCTGTTTTAGCTCTCCTCCATACGCGCCTGCATTCATAAACAGACCACCACCCATCGTTCCTGGAATACCGGCAGCAAATTCAAGACCTGTAAGCCCTGCAGATAGTGCCGCCTGTGATACAGCTGGAAGTGATGCTCCTGCCTCTGCTGTGATTGTTTTATTTTCGCGATCCACTTCAATTTTATTGAAATGTTTTCGTAAGTTCACGATCACGCCTTCAAAACCATTATCGCTTACAAGCAGATTGCTGCCGCGTCCAAGAATAAAGCATGGAACCTGCAATTCACTGCAAATTTTTAAAATTACGCGAAGCTGCTGCTCATCCTGCGGAGCTGCCATCCATTTTGCCGGTCCTCCAACTCGAAAAGTCGTGTAGTCCTTCATCGGCTCATCAAAAAGAAGATCCTCTGGTTCTAAAATAGCCTGAAGCCTCTTTGTAACATTATCCTGTAATTGTCTTTCCATTTCCATAAATTCCATCAATCGTCATCTCTCCTGGCAAGATTTTGCTGTACACGATTATACAGCTCTCTAGCTGCATTATAGCCCATCTTCTTCTGACGGTAGTTGACAGCCGCTGACTCTACAATAATCGCAAGGTTTCTGCCCGGACGAATCGGAATGTTGTGGCAGACGATCTTGTTTCCAAGAAACTCGGTATAATGATCCTCCAGACCAAGACGATCATATTCCTTATCCTTATCCCAATCCTCCAAGTTAATAACCATATCGATTGCCTGCGTGTTTTTAACTGCCTCGACACCAAACAATGTCTTAACATCGATAATTCCTATGCCTCGAAGCTCGATAAAATGTCTTGTGATATCTGGTGCACTTCCAACTAATGTCTCATCACTTACCTTACGTATCTCTACAACATCATCAGATACAAGACGATGGCCTCGCTTTATAAGCTCAAGCGCTGCCTCGCTCTTTCCAATGCCGCTCTCTCCAGTAATCAGCACACCTTCACCATAAACATCGACTAACACACCATGAATTGAGATTGTCGGTGCCAGCTCAACATTTAACCAACGAATTATCTCTGCCATCAAAGGAGAGGTCTTTTTCTCAGAAAGCATAACAGGAACCCTATATTTGCTTGCAATCTTTAAAAATGTCTCACCAGGTCTATTATTTGTGGAAAAGATGATACATGGAATCTCGCTTGAAAGCAACTTTTCATAATTTTCCAGACGCTGCTCTTCTGTCATGCGCTGCATATAGGTATACTCAACAACACCAATCAGCTGAACACGCTCACGATCAAAGTGCTCGTAATAACCCGCCAGCTGCAGTGCCGGACGATTAACATCCGGATGATACAGTTTGATCTTGTCTGTATTTATCTCTTTTGTCAAAAGTTCCAAATTCATTTTTTTAATTAATGCTGAAATAGTAACTCCGCTCATAAATTTATCTCCTTTTTTTCTTCATTGTATCAATTTGTGTCCGTTTTGTAAACTACTGAATGAAAAAACTCATAGACCGACTCGGCGGCGCGCTCGTTCATCCCTTCGACATCTACTAATTGTGCGACTGTGGCCTCGCGTATCGCATTAATATCTCCAAACTGACGCATTAATGCCAGTCTGCGCTTTGGTCCTATGCCTGAAATATCGTCTAAAATAGAATGAATTTCTTTTTTGCCGCGCAGACTTTTATGGTATTCAATGGCGAAGCGATGTGCCTCGTCCTGCACGCGTGTAATTAAATGAAATCCTTCTGAATGTGTGTCGATTGGAAGCTCTACGTTATTATAATACAAGCCTCTTGTGTGATGATGATCGTCCTTTACCATACCACATACAGGAATGGACATTTCCAATTTTTCCAACACTTCAAGCGCCATATTGACCTGACCTCTGCCGCCGTCCATCATGATGACGTCGGGCAGGCGTTGGAAACTGTCGGATGTGTTTTCACTAACTGCTTTCGCACGCTCGAAACGTCTTGTCAGCACCTCATACATTGAAGCATAGTCATTTGGACCCTGCACACTTTTTATCCTAAACTTTCTATAATCGTTTCTTTTTGGCTTTCCACCTTCAAAAACAACCATAGATCCAACTGATTCCATACCGCTTGTATTAGAAATATCATATGCTTCTATGCGGTCAATATGCGTCAAGTTTAGCCAGCCTTCGATTTCCTTTAGCGCACCTGTTGTGCGTTCCTCTTCGCGCTTTATGCGATCCTTATCCTGACGCAGAACAATCTTTGCATTCTGCGCAGCAAGTTCAAGCATTTTTTCCTTACGGCCTCGCTTTGGCACTAGAATTTCAACCTTTTTGCCACGCTTTTTCGTTAGCCAGCTGCCAATCACTTCCATATCCTCTAGCTCGCATGGAATATAAATTTCACCGGGAAGAAATGGTGTTCCTGCATAATATTGTTTTACAAAGCTGCTTAAAACATCTGCCTCGGTATCACCGCCGGCTACGCTGACATGATAGTGATCACGGCCAATCAGCTTGCCTTCACGGACAAAAAAGACCTGTACAACTGCATCAGCGCCTTCTATTGCACTGGCAATCACATCACGGTCATTTAATGAACTGCTGTCTGTAATCTTTTGCTGTTGGGCAATTTTTGTAATGCTTTCTGCAAGATCTCTGTATTTTGCAGCCGTTTCAAACTCAAGTTCTGCCGCCGCAGCTTTCATTTTTTCCTCGAGTTCGTTTCTCACCTGCACATAATTTCCATTAAGCAGCGAAATCACACGGTCAATCTGTTTCCCATATTCCTCTTTTGTGACATACCCCTGGCATGGTCCCATACACTGACCGATATGATAATTCAAGCAAGGACGTTCCTTTCCCTGATCGCGCGGCAAAACACGATTACAGGTGCGAATTCCAAAGAGCTTATGCACTAGTTCTAGTGTGTCCTTAACAGCCAGTCCGCTCGGATATGGTCCAAAATAACGGCTCTTATCACGCACCTGCTTATGCGCAAGCATAACTCTTGGAAAATCTTCATCGACTGTAATTCTAATATACGGGTATGCCTTGTCATCCATAAGCATCGTATTATAGCGCGGACGATGTTTCTTTATCAGATTGCACTCTAAAATCAGTGCTTCCATCTCAGAGTCTGTCACAATATATTCGAAATATGAAACATGAGAAACCATCTGCTCGATTTTGGCAGACGGCTTTTTACTGCGCTGAAAATACTGGCGTACACGATTACAAAGCTTAATCGCCTTTCCGACATAAATAATCTCGTCCGATGCATCATGCATCAGATAGACGCCAGGCTTTGCAGGCAGCTTTTTTAATTCATTTTCAATATTAAATTTATTATGCAATGATGGCCTTCTTAAGTCACAATCTATTACGAGAACTTTATGATTATTTTTACTTAAGCTAATAGCTAAATTTCCAGCAACTGTGGACTTACCTTCATCTTGCTCCATACTTGCTCCTTTAAAAAACGCCCATTCATAAGCAAAGCAAATCAACATAAAAAAATTGTGCTTCTTTTATAAATGAGCGTCCATAATAGATTAAATCAATATGTTTTGTTCTTTATTCGTTTGTGTTATCTGATACATCCATACCAACCTGGCGCTCCATCTGCTCCAGACGATATTTATGGAAGATTTCCATGAACTCTTTTCCGGTAATTGTCTCTTCTTTAATTAAGAACTCTGCCAGATGATCCATGACCTCTCTATTCTCAGAAAGCAGCTGCTTTGCCTGCTCATAGCATTTCTTAAGCGTTTCCTTTACTACCTGATCAATCTGAGCGGCCGTTGCATCAGCACAATTTAGCACTCTGCGTCCATCCAAGTACTGGTTTTCTACTGTCTCGAGTGCCATCAAACCAAACTCTTCTGACATGCCATACATTGTGATCATGTTTCTTACATAGGCAGTTGCCTGCTCAATATCATTTGATGCACCAGTTGTCACGCTGTTAAAGACAAGTTCCTCTGCGGCACGTCCTCCGAGCGCCATGACAACCATATTTAAGATTTCTTCCTTGGAGTTTAGGAATTTTTCCTCTGCCGGTGTCTGCATTACATAGCCGAGCGCACCCATTGTTCTTGGTACAATTGTGATTTTCTGTACAGGTTCTGAATCCTTTTGAAGTGCACTGATAAGTGCATGGCCAACCTCATGATAGGAAACGATACGTCTTTCTTTCTGATTCATGACGCGGTCCTTCTTTTCCTTACCGACAAGAACAACCTCGACAGCCTCAAGAAGATCCTTCTGAGATACCACCTGACTTCCTCTTTTTACTGCAGTGATCGCTGCCTCGTTGATCATATTAGCAAGATCTGAACCTACAGCACCAGATC